>Ga0070750_10000001_pt1 | contig 172409 bp, 262 predicted proteins | sample VirMetDEL_Nov_24_FD_77013 | JGI IMG/M metagenome (GOLD analysis project Ga0070750, IMG submission 77013) | Aqueous microbial communities from the Delaware River and Bay under freshwater to marine salinity gradient to study organic matter... | ecosystem: Environmental > Aquatic > Marine >...
ATGCCAATTGTAGACGCAATGAAAGAGCAAGTGGGCTTTGAACAAGCAGAAGCATACAACAATGCAGTTGATGCAGCACTAGGTGCTCTACTAGATCAAAGCAAAGCAGCCAAAGAATCAGTTGAAAATGCTACACTAGCAGCCAGAGGAGAAGCACCTGCTACTCCAATGCCAACAGACATGGGCATGGACGCAGAAGATGACATGGATGTAGATGTAGACATGAGTGATGATTTTGACGGTGATGATGCAGCCGCAGGCGAAGACAATGCAATTGGCAGAGAACTCAAAGGCGAAAGCGCAATTGCTGACATGGAAGGCAGTGCGTTAGCTGAAAAAAAGTTTCTAGAGAGTAAAGACAGGCTCTTTAAAATGGTTGAGAGTGGCCAAATGTCTCAAGAACATTTCATTAACGTAATTAATGAATTGACTGAAGATCCAACAGATGCGGAACAAGTTAGTCTAAAACAAATGTTTGCAGCGGATGAATATATTGACAAGAAAAAGGCTGGCAAGCCTTGGTACTACAGTACTCCTGATGAAAAGGATTGGAGGAACGAGTTCAGGGCAAAATATAAAAATAATCCTTTAAAAAACTGGAAGACACAAGATGCATTAGATGGTGGAATTCCACAAGGTACAACCAAAGGTGGTCCTAGCAAACTACGTCAAAGACAAATGGGCATGAAGGGTGCAGCACAAATGGCTCCGGCTCCAAAAGATTATTGGGCAGGTAGACCAAAGACTAGACCAGACGGTACACCTTTTAATACTATGGCTCCGCCGCCAACAGGACCAGGCGGTGACGAAGCATTACCTAGATCAAAGCCTCAGCGTAGACCAAAGACTAGACCAGGCGGTGACAGAAAAATGGACAGTGACAATCGTGCAGCCAATCCAAATTACGGTACTGGAAAAGATGCAAAAGGCATGCCTTATCAATCAAAACCAAAACTAGGGGCGCTGCGAGCAATGACTACCGGTGAAATAGCAGCTAGAGATTATGGCGGTGATGTAAAAGGCGGTGAATTTGGCGGTATTATGGCAGATCCAGTAAAAAGAGTTGGAACAGGAACAGCTAAACCAGCAGGATTGTCAGCTTTAAAAACACTGCCTGGAACAGCTAAACCAGCAGGATTGGCAAATTTAAAAACACTGCCTGGCACAGCTTACCCAGCAGGAAAACTGAGAAAAATTGGCAGGTTGGGCTCAAAGTAAATGTTAATCAATGAAGTTATAAGTGAGAGTCAAGATGAGGTATTAAATGCTCTAGAAGAAATAATTACTAGAGCAAAAGCCAATGGCAAAATCAAAATACCTACCAACATGGTTCTTGCTAAACTTCATGCTATGGGCTATAGTATTGATATTAAAAGTTTACTGGATTTACTGCCAACTATTACAAGTGTAGGATCTAGCAACAAAAAAGACATCACACTGGATACAGCAATTCCCCGTTCTAACGCTGATCCAGAAGACAACACAGTTGCTAAGATGGCTAAAAAACAAATGCAAAAGGATGACAAACTGTGACATATTATATTAATAAAACAGAAGCCAGATCAATGGCTAGAGCAGACCTTACAATATATGATGAGGTCAATGCACTTATGAGACAGGTCATCCAAGATGCAGGCAACGGCTTGTACGAAACCACAGTAAGTGATGGTACTACAATGACAGAAAGTACTCCTACAATTACTATTACCGGTACACAAGCCAATCCAACTATTGTTGGTACACCTACACTTATCATTGCCGGTACTACAATTACATTGGGCACTAGTGGTACTAACTTAAACAGTATTATCAGTGATATCAACGACTCAAATACTGCAAACTTGGTTGCTAGCAAAAATAGCAGCAACAATCTTGTGTTAACATACACAGCACCTGCCAATACAACATGGAATGTTGTGGTTGGTGCTGGTACAGCTAATGCTAGTCTTGGGTTAGCAGACAATATCACACACACTGCAACAAATCCAGACAGTGTAAGTTACTATCAAGTGTGGCAAGGTACTATTGCAGACAGACCAAAAACAGATCAAATGCAACAAGTGATACTGTATTTCCAAAACTTAGGATATACAATTGACCGTTTGATCAACAGTAGTACAAGAAAAACTTTTAAATGGGTCATTAGCTATTGACATTGACCTAGTATAGTGTTACATTAACAGTATGTTAAACATCACTACACCCTATCCTTATAAAGAATTTAAAAGAAAGAGCGTCAATGGAAAACGTCTATACGAAAATCCGTATGGCGATCCTGTCCCTAGTGTTACAACAATATTGGATAAAACGAAACCTCGTGAAAAACGTGAGGCACTCGCCAATTGGAAAAAACGGGTGGGCGAAGCAAATGCTCAAAGAATAGTTACTGAAGCGGCAAATGTTGGCACAATAATGCACAACATATTAGAACACTGGGTAAAGAACGAAGAGTACACAGGAGAGACTATACTGCAAGCCAAAATGATGGCAGACACAGTAAAGCAAAACATAGAACAAGACTTGGATGAAGTGTGGGGTAGCGAAGTTAATCTTTGCTATCCACAATTGTATGCAGGTACGACTGATTTAGTTGGTGTGTACAAAGGTGAACCGCATATTATGGACTTCAAGCAAACCAACAAGCCTAAAAAGCGTGAATGGATTGATGATTACTTTATGCAAGCCGCAGCATATGGAATGGCACACAATGAAGTGTTTGACACAAAGATTGAACGTGCTGCTATCTTTATGTGTAGCAGAGATCTAGAATGGCAACTGTTTGAAGTTGGCCCAGAAGAATTTGAAATGTGGACAGAAAAGTGGGCTCAGAGAGTCGCAGAGTTCTACAACTTGTCATAAATACTGTATCAGGAGCACGAAATGGCAGATACAAGAATTAGTAAAATTAAAGTAAGGCAGGGTAATTTTTCAGACCTTCCTACACTTGATCCAGGAGAATTTGGATTCGCTAAAGACGTAAGACGTCTTTTTATTGGTAATGATACAATCAGTGTTGGTACTGGTAACGGTGTGCTTACACAGTTCACAGTTCCTATTGGATTAACTGAGCCAGGCGTGCTTAGAGTTTTTGTAGACGGTGTTGCAGTAAATGCAAGCGACTATACACTGATTGGAACAACACTAACATTTAGTAGTGCTCCTACAGGTGCTATTACAGTTGGATTTAACAGCGAAGTTGATCTTGGAGAACAGCCTGTACAAGAAATACAACTAGCAGCAAATGCTACTAACAGTGATACAGGATTTCAAGTGGACACAACACAGTACAATGTAATAATCATGGATTATACACTAAAAAGCACAAACGGTGTAAGAGTAGGACAGATACGTTTTGCTACAGATACCGGTGCAAGCACAACTACTATTGATGATAACTACACAGAAACCGGTGTAGTCAATGTACAATTTAATGTTGACATTGCAACTGCCAATACTATGAAACTACAATATTCAGACTACGATAATCTTATTAGCACATTCAAATACACGTATCAAACTTGGAACAGCAATTAAACCATAGAGCTTGGTTTGAATCTCCCAGTACACGTTTAAAAATGTGGCGGGAGTTTAGGCAGAGCTTGGATATAGAAAATACTTTGGAAGTATGTCAAACTGTCATTGACTGGTGGAAAAGTTCACCTATTATGGCAATAAGCATAGATCCAGTAGATTATAAAAGATGGCCTACACCTTGGGAAATGTTACACAAAGGAGATTTTTGTGAAAACAGTTTAGCCTTAGGTATGAGTTATACAATATATTATGCAAACAACCGTATACCTAATAGGATGGTTTTTGTACAAAATAAAAAAGATAGCATACAAAAATTATGTGTGCTAATTGATGAAAAATACTTGCTTAATTACCGTCACGGCGTTATAAGTAGTAGACCCGAGTCTGAAACAATTATCTATGACGTAGATATAGACCGTGTGGTTAAGCACAATTATTAAAAAAATAATAAATGAGAGGACACTAGCATGACTGAGATTCACGTAACAAAACGCAATGGTACAAGAGAACCAATTGACTTAGACAAATTACACAAAGTAGTTTTTTATGCAACAGAAGGTATCAATGGCGTTAGTGCTAGTGAAGTCGAAATCAAAAGCAGTATCCAATTTTACAATGGAATTACCAGTAGTGAAATTCAAGAAACACTTATTAAAAGTGCAGCTGATTTAATCTCAGAAGAAACTCCTAACTATCAGTGGGTAGCAGGTCGTCTTATTAACTATCATTTACGCAAACAAGTGTATGGTGATTTTGAGCCAGCACATTTATTTGAAATAGTACAAAAGAATGTTGAAGATGGTTGGTATGATCAAGGACTATTAGAAGCCTACAATGAACAAGAATGGAATGAGCTAAACGATTATTTAAAACACGACAGAGATGAAAACTTTACATATGCTGCAATGGAACAATTCCGTGGCAAATATTTGGTACAAAATCGTGTAACAAATGAAATAAAAGAAACACCACAGGTAGCATACATGTTAATTGCTGCAACACTGTTTGCAGATTATCCACGAGAAACAAGACTTAAATGGGTTAAAGATTATTACGATGCAACTAGCAATTTTTATATCAGTTTGCCTACTCCTGTTATGGCCGGGGTTCGTACTCCGCAGCGTCAGTTTAGTAGTTGTGTTCTTATTGAAACTGGTGATAGTCTTGATAGCATTAATGCTACTACTAGTAGTATTGTAAAATATGTAAGTCAAAAAGCAGGTATTGGTGTTGGAGCAGGAAGCATACGTGCGCTAGGATCTCCAATTCGTAAAGGCGATGCTTATCACACAGGTGTTATTCCTTTTTATAAAATGTTCCAAAGTGCTACTCGCAGTTGCAGCCAAGGTGGTGTGCGCAATGGTGCTGCAACACTTTATTATCCAATTTGGCATTTAGAAGTTGAAGACTTACTTGTACTTAAAAACAACAAAGGCACTGATGACAACCGTGTAAGACACATGGACTATGGTGTTCAATTTAACAAACTGTTCTACGAAAGATTGATCAGTAATGGTAATATCACACTGTTCTCACCTAGTGATGTGCCAGGCTTGTACGAAGCATTCTTTGCAGATCAAGACAGGTTTAGAGAACTATATGAAACAGCAGAACGTAATACAAAACTGCGTAAAAAAGTAGTTAGTGCAACCGAACTATTCAGTCAGTTTATGGAAGAACGCAAAAATACAGGACGCATTTATTTACAAAATGTAGATAATGCTAATACCCACAGTTCGTTTAAACAAGACATTGCGCCAATACGTCAAAGCAACTTGTGTGCAGAAATCGATTTGCCTACAAAACCTCTCAATGATTTTAATGATGAACAAGGCGAAATTGCACTGTGTACATTGAGTGCTATCAATTGGGGCAATATCAAAACACCACAGGATTTTGAAAAGCCTTGTACACTTGCAATCAGAGGATTAGATGCACTATTAAGTTATCAAAACTATCCAGTCAAAGCAGCATACAATGCTACAATGGGTAGACGTCCATTGGGTGTTGGCATTATTAATCTAGCATATTGGATGGCTAAAAATGACATGACATACAGCAATCCTGATTTGGCAAAAATTGACGAGTTTGCAGAAGCTTGGAGTTACTATCTAATCAAAGCCAGTGCAGACCTGGCAGCAGAACAAGGCGCTTGTTTGTGGAATGATCAAACAAAATACAGCGACGGTATTACGCCCAATCAAACATACAAACAAGATGTAGATGAATTAGTACCTCATCAAGAGCGTATGCCGTGGAATGAACTGCGTCAACAACTGCGTGAAACAGGTATTCGCAACAGCACACTAATGGCATTAATGCCAGCAGAAACAAGCGCACAGATTTCAAATGCTACAAATGGCATTGAACCTCCACGCAGTTTAGTAAGTGTTAAACAAAGTAAACATGGTGTGCTTAAACAAGTTGTGCCTGGCATTCATCATCTCAAAAACAAGTACGAATTGCTATGGGATCAACGTAGCCCAGAAGGTTATATGAGTATTATGGCAATACTACAAAAATATATCGACCAAGGCATTAGTGTGAACACAAGCTATAATCCTACGTTTTATGAGGATGAAAAGATCAGCATGAGCGAAATGCTAAAACACTTGATGATCTTTTACAAGTATGGTGGTAAGCAATTGTATTACTTTAACACATACGACGGACAAGGTGAGATTGATGTTGACAAACTAAACGAACCTGCTAATATAGAAATCAATGAAGATTATCAAATTGAAGAAGAAGATTGCGAAAGCTGTGTAATATAAGGAAATAAGATGAGTGTACTAAATGCAAACCAAAGAAACAAGCACCTAGAAAGTTTGATGTTTTTAGATCCAAACGGTGGTGTAGATATTCAACGTTACGATACGTTGAAGTATAAACAGTTTGACAAACTAACTGACAAACAGTTGGGTTTCTTTTGGCGTCCAGAAGAAGTAGATGTATTAAAAGATGCAGCAGATTTTAAGAAGCTAACTGAACACGAAAAGCACATTTTCACAAGCAATCTCAAAAGACAAATCTTGCTGGACAGTGTACAAGGTCGTGCACCTGCAGACAGTTTCAATCCACTAGTAAGTTTACCTGAATTAGAAAACTGGGTAACAACTTGGACATTTAATGAAACTATTCACAGTCGCAGTTACACACATATTATTCGCAACATATACAGTAATCCTAGTGTTGTTTTTGATGAAATGATGGACATTCAAGAAATTGTTGATTGTGCAAGCGATATTAGTAAACACTATGACGATCTCATTGAAATGGGTCAATGGTATAATCTATTGGGTGAAGGTACGCACACTGTAAATGGTAAAAAGATCACAGTTGATTTGTACGAACTTAAAAAGTTAATTTACAAAGCTATGGTAAGTGTAAACATCTTAGAAGGTGTTCGTTTTTACGTTTCATTTGCTTGTAGTTGGGCGTTTGCTGAACTTAAAAAGATGGAAGGCAATGCCAAGATTATCAAATTGATTTGTCGTGATGAAAACGTACACTTAGGTAGCACACAAACACTGCTAAAACTCATGCCTAAGGATGATCCGGACTTTGCAAAAATTGCTGAAGAAACCAAAGACGAAATGATACAATTGTTCATTGATGCTGTGGATCAAGAAAAAGCATGGGCAGAATATTTGTTCAAAGATGGCAGCATGATTGGACTTAACACACAACTGCTAAATGAATATGTGGAGTGGACTGCCAACAAACGTATGACTGCTATTGGATTGCCTAGCCCATACAAAGGCGGCAGCAATCCTTTGCCTTGGACACAAAAATGGATTGCTGGTGCAGAAGTACAGGTTGCTCCACAAGAAACAGAAATATCAAGCTATGTTATTGGCGGTACAAAACAGGATGTAAATGGTAGTACATTCCAGGGCATTAAACTATGATCACATTGTACAGCAAACCATTGTGTCCTTATTGTGAAATGGCAAAGCATTACTTGACAAAAAACGAAATTGAATACGAAGAAATTAGAGTGGATACCAATCCCGAAGCTCGTGAGTTTTTACTAAATGAAGGGCATAGAACTATGCCACAGATTTATCACAACGGAAAACTACTGGTAGCCGGTGGCGGGCAAGCACTTGTTCGTATGAATCCAAATACAGTAAAAGAACTCATAGGAGAAGTTGTAGATGTTAGTGATTTCAAACTTTAGTAAAGGAGACACTGTTACAGTTAAATTGAGCACAGGCGAAGAAATAGTTGGTAGATTTGATAGCTCAAGTGCAGATGATCTTAAACTAGTAAAACCCACAGTGCTTACACTCAATCCACAAAACGGACAAGCCATGCTTATTCCTTGGCTAATGAGTATTGATACAGGTAGCAGTGAACCAATCAGTATAAAAGGTTCTCAAATAGTTGCTACTGCTCGACCCAACAAGGGACTGAGCGACGGATATATTCAAAGTACCAGCGGCATTGCTCCGGCTAGCAGTCTTGAGGGTCTTAAACTCTAATAAATACTTGCATGGCAAGATGGGTACACAGAGAATTTGATTTTAGAGATTGCGGAGCAACAACGATAACTGTTTGTCCTGATGTAAGGGTAAACAGTAGACGTATTAGTATCGATGGTGATCCTAACACTGATAAAGGCGGTAGTCTGATAGCCACTGACACAGTGGGCAGTGTTAGAGCTATGGCAATTCCTGTGATATTGATAAGAGATCCTGCTAATCCAGATAGCAAATGTCCAGGAGATAGTCACTGTAATCCAAGAGCCAAAACAGCAAGTCCTGATGTACGTGCCGGTGGGAACAATAATCCATGAGTTTTAGAGATTTTAAACAAGGTTTGCAAAATGCAAACGACTATTTAGATGCTCAGCATCATATCAGTGGTACTATTGCTGCTGGCGCTGATGCACTGAGAGTTACTAGTCAAGCACAATACAGTTTCACACTCAGAGAAATCTTATGTCAAGTACTGAGTGGCAATGGTATGAAATTACCAAATGTGCAACTGTGTTTGCATGCTAACATTCAAGAGTTATTAAAAATTCCAAACATACAAGGTGAGATTGCAGATGCACTAAATCAATTGTTAGGCGGCGTAGAGCAATTTATGGATCATACTAAAATAGACAATGTTTTGGGAAGATTAAACATGGTGTTAGGAGAAGCTCAGAACGTTGCTAATCTTATCAACTTCTGTAGTGCTCCTGTAGATCCAATTGCTATTCCTAATATGTTGGAACGTGCAATGGGCAGTTTCTTAGGAGCAGGTAAACAACTTGCTAATGACATTGGTAGTATGGATCCTGGTAATGTTTGTGCATGTATTAGTACCAATGGCGGATTTAATGCCAGTGTATTCAACGGCGGCGTACTAGGAAATATTGCCAATCAAATTGATGCAATAACAAGTGGGTCGTTAATACAAAGCGAAATTGATAGAATTGTAAACGATGTTAAGGGTATTACAGATAGAATTACTAGCTTAGTAGATTTTGAAAATAATATTATTGGTTCTTATTCACCTGGTGGTAGCCAATTTGCAACACCGGACAGCGGATGTAATAGTGAAATTGGTGTGTTGCACAATCCAGGATCAGGACCTATTAGTGGTAATAGCAGAATTTCAACACAATTAAAAAGTTTATACGACAGGCTTGCAGCTTATCCTGTGCAGTATAGTTTAGGAAGTGGAAAAGACAATACCACAGGTCATCAGTACGATGCTAATAATAATCGCATTGTTAGTGGAGAAGTAATAGAATATCCTAACATTTTTCATCTGTTACTAGATGACGAAATGCTAAACTTGTTACGTGCAGCTGATAATCCAACACCAACGATTGAAAGTCAAATTCCGGTTTATGACTATTGTGGTAACATAATAGGTTATACACAAGAGTTTGAACAAAGGGAACAAGAAAAAAGTCAAGGAAATACACCAACTATACCTAACAGTCCGGGTTATCGAGCAGGCGGGCTAATCACTGACACAGCTAGTCAAGTAAGTGATAATGTGTCAGTTAGTGGTACCACAGTAATTAATAACTTTAATAACACAGGTAATACACTGTATCTAGTAAGTAGTGAACAAGCACAACTTGCACTAAATGCAAACACAGACGACATTGTAATTAGAACTGATATTTTAACAATCTTCACTCGTAAAGATACAGGAGGTTTTAACACAGGAACACTAGCAGATTATCAGCAAGCAACTAGCACATTGTTTGACTTTTTAAACAACTTAAATGTAGAAAGTGGCAGTGGTGTTATTGTTAAAGATGCAGGTGTTAGTAGAGCAAGGCAAGTTGAAGGTAAAGCAGGAGAAACTCGTGTAATCAATGGTGACGGCGCTGGCGGTAACATTAGAGTTGAACTAGAAGAAAATACTAGAATACCAGGAACAGCAGCTATTAGAATACCAGCTGGTACAACTGCACAGCGGCCAAACACAGAAATTGGCGAAATACGCTATAACACAGATACACACAATATCGAAGCATATTACGGAGATACAAACACTTGGCGTAATATTGCTAGCGGCGGCGGTAGTGGATCAATTTCAAGTGCTAGCAATGTTGGAACAGGCAGCGGTGTATTCAAACAAGCTAGCGGAAGTGATTTAGAATTTAGATCACTTGTAAATGCCGGTGGCATTAGTATTACACAAAATGCAGATGATCTTACAATTACTGATACTATTACAAGTAGCAATGTAGGTGGTGCTAATCAAGTATTCAAACAACGTACAGCAAATAATTTTGAATTTAGAACACTGACTAGCAGCGATAGCAGTGTTGTAATTACACAAAATGCAGATACAATCGATCTCAGCGGAGATCCAAATGTAAAGAAAACACAAGTCACAACTACAGGAAGTGGTGCAACAGCAATTCAAGTTAACGGAGTTTATCCAGAACCAGCTAGTGGGAAAACTTGGTTTTTCACTGCTTATGCTATTGGTCGTGCAACCACAGGTCAAGTACAAGCATTTAAGATTGAAGGACTAGCAGACAATCAAACCGGAACTACTAGTATTGTGAGTAACACTGTGATGAAAACAGACTATCAACGCACTACAACAGACACAGTGCAAGCTATATGGGATCCGTTAACTGCATATATAACCAATGATAGTGTTGAATATGACGGTAACATATACCAAGCTAATACTAACGTGGCTTCAGGTGAACTAAGTCCAGATCAAAATGCTAACTGGACTGTAACTTACACTGGTTGGAACTTTAGTGCTGAAATAGACAATGGTCTTAAATTTAAAGTTAAAGGCGATGCAACAGCTAATGTTAGTTGGGATGTAAGAATCACATATTTAGAAGTATAAATACTGTGTCAACAAAAAAATGTATTTTTTTGAATCTTTTTTGTTGACATTCGAGTCGTCTTGCCATAAACTCTTACTTAGTAAGAAATTATGGAGAGATGTCATGGCACATCGAATATTAAACTATAGGCAAAAGAGAGGCTAAAAGAATGAGGTCTAAAGACACTGGCAATGGAAGAAGAATACTGGCAAAGGTAGAGGTCCCATTAAGCGTAGAAGATATTGCAACATATGCATTGCGATATTTAGAAGAAGCTGGAGATGATGATCCCAAGGATACACTAATCAACAGCAACAAAAGAGAAATTTTTAATATGGCAAAGCTAGCCATATTTCGTTGGGGAACTGAAGAACCCCGAGCATATGTAGCAGAACATATGAATGGACATTTTCAACCAATTGAACAAGTTGTAAAACACAAGTTTCCGGAGTGCGATTGATGACAAATGTGATTGATTTTCAGGTTGAACGTGCTGTTAGAAAAAGTGGTATAAAAGATAAAGCACTGTTAAAAGATATTATCAGTGAAGGTTACGATCCTTGCGATCCGATAGAAGTAAGCAACTACTATAGTTGGAAACAGTTCGAAGGCGGTATTTCAACAGAATTAGAACACAATTGGTCAGACGAAGCAATTCGAAACTTGCTTACTGATATCAAACTATTTGACCCTGATCAGCCTTATACTGTAACTACATCTAACGATTTAGATATACTGTATGATGGTGATTATGAGATTATTATAGATGACACTAAATCTTCTTCCGATTCTTAGTTCTTCGTTAGTAAACATCAGACCACTTGCATCAGAAGATTTTGATGGCTTATACGATGCGGCAAAAGATCCTGATATTTGGTCAGGAATGCCTGCAAAAAATAGATGGCAACCAGAAGTTTTTAAAAAATGGTTTGATTATCTTATAAACACAGATGCACTAGCAATCTTAGATGGCAAAAAAATAATAGGTACTACAAAATACTACTATATGTCAGACAATAGATTGTTTATGGGGAGTACTTTTCTTGCAAGAGAATACTGGGGTGGTAAGTACAATCGTGAATTTAGATATATGTTAATCAATCATGCATTTGAGCATGTTGACAAAATACACATACACATATCTCCAGATAATCCTCGCAATCAACGTGCTACAGAAAAACTAGGGTTTACACATGAATATAATGAATATGTGCAATTCAGACGTCCAGAACCACAACTACAAATGACTTATGTGTTACACAAATGAATATATGTAAAAAACATCACCTATTATTTGTACCAACAGAAAACGGTAATCATCAGGCGATAGACACATGGTGTGGACACACAGTGAATGGAATTGTATGGTATTGCAGTGAAAAATGTATGAGCACAGGCAAAGAAGGAAAGCCCCTTACATACATATCAACCGACGATGAACCCATAATGAATGACTAGAAGGTAATTTATGCTAGTAAAATGTATAGACGGAACAGTTCAAATTAATTTGGTATTCAAAGATACCAAGAGATGGCAAATTCAAATGCTTACTGCAGGCACAGATTTTACTATCACTGACAACATGCAGGCTGAGTTTGAACCTGTTACAGAAAAAACTACAATTATTTTAGAAAAAGATACAGAAAAAGGTTGACAGCAAGACGTCTTGAGTGTAAAGTATATATGTAAGTTGAGAAAAAAGGAACTTAGATATGCAAGTAGCAGTTATTCATTCAGCGTTTGAAGATACACCTAACACAGTAGCATTTGTTGATGTGCCAGATGGTACAAGTGACGAAGAAGCTATGAACTATGCATATCGTTGGACAAACAACGTGATGGGCTCATGGAGCCGCAAAGAGAAATTTTTTGAAAATGGAGAAGCTAACGGCGACTACAATGACGCTGTTACAGTAATGGCACCGTTGCACGAAGGTGGAATGGGTCTCCGGTCAACATCAATGGGTGACTATATGTTGGTTGGCAATAAAAAATATAAAGTAGCCATGTTTGGCTTTGAGGCAGTATAATACGGGAGCAGTACTTAGGGAGGATAATTTAACCGGGCAATGATGCCCACCTAACTACTCAGCAAGAAAAGGAAACCTCAAATGAGTAACACACTTTATAAACAAACCGCAATTGAATTTGGTAAGATTGCATTTAATGCTACAAAGATTCTTGCCGTCAGTGCTACTGCATTGGTAGCATGTATGGCATTTTTCCGTTACATTATGGAATGGGATCTTAACAGTTCTATGTTCGGTGGTCTGACACTATACTTTGTATTGGGTGCTATGTATTGCATGATTGATATGGCAACACACCGTGCTCGTCTAAAGGAAAAATATCCAGACATTGATTTTTCTTAAAGAAAAATTATAAGCTATTGAAAGTGCAGGATTCTTTCTTGCACTTTTTTCTTGACAGTAAGACGTCTTGATGCTATATTGTATGTGTAAGTTAGACAAAGGAGTTACTTATGTTTGCAGTAGTAGATTTTGACCGTCAACAGTCATTCTTTTTCACCAGCTTCCAAGCAGCGTCAGATTTTATCACGCAGTACCCTGTGCAGGAAACTGTTGTTGTAGTTGACCTGTCAGAAGGTCATGCAGTATGTGAACAACTTTAAAAAAGGAGTTGCAAATGATTAGAATTTTCAACAGTGCAGTACCCGGAGAGCGTGAAATAGGCTTAGACGAGGTTAATGTTGTAACTATGAAAATGGACTATGACGGTGCACCTTACATGTTGTTTGAGCATGAGGACTTTCCACTTGGTGCTCTTAAAGCAACGTTCAATGGAAACAATTGGGAGTGTGATTTAAACTAATGAGTATCCAAGAAACACTTGAATCTATTGACAGCAAACTAGACGAAGTAGATGAACTCATTATGAGCATGCCACTTCAAAACAGTGTAAAAAAACAGTTGACAGCACACCTGTATACCATGTATGCTGAACTAGAAGAAGCTGTTGAGCTTCGTCCTGCAGACTTTAATTAGGAGACCAAAGATGGTAGACGTTTTAGAAGATATCGATGTAATTGAAAATGCTCTTATTGCATTTCAAGAAGGTGCTAGCGATGAAAAATATGCGGCACTTTGGAGTTTGGAAAAACTCTTGCTCAAGAAAAAAGACATGGTTGCAGAGTTTGAAGCTACTGCGCCTGTTGAATGTTCTTGACAAACGCAGTCAACAGTACTATATTGTTTACAAAGGAGTGTAATACAATGAGTACCTACGAAGTTGAAACTGTGTTTTATAACAATCACGGTGGTATCCAAACAAAAACTTGTGACTTGTTCAGTACAAAGCAACAGGCAGTAAAGCACATGAACAGTCAGATCAAACAAAAAACATATTTGGTGCAACGTGGTAAAATTAAAGACGGGCTTGTTCAATTAATCGACGAGAATGGCAAAATTAAAGAACAGCTCAGTCTTGGTGAACTATAAACAAATTGAGGCAGAAAATGAAACGACTTCTATTGAGCATCATTGCAATTATGATGACAACCAGCGTTAGCTCAGCTAATCAAGAGTTTGCGGGCTACAGCGAAGAAACATTCCCTGAAACATACTGTATGGCACTAAACATCTACTACGAAGCACGTGGTAGTAGTTTAGCAGATCAAATTGGTGTAAGTGATGTTGTATTAAATCGTGTGCGTGACAGTCGCTATCCTAATACAGTGTGTGAAGTAGTCAAACAAGGCAAACAAGATGCCAATGGCAAGATGATTCGAAATCGTTGTCAATTTAGTTGGTATTGTGATGGTAAAGCTGATGTACCCAAAGACGAAGATTCTTGGATAGCAGCACAAACACTTGCTTGGCGCATTATGAAGTTCGAAGAGTTTCGAGGACTTACAGAAGGTGCTACACACTATCATGCCAATTATGTAAAACCCAATTGGGCTCGAGACATGACATTTGTAGGCACAATAGGAGTACACAAGTTTTATCGATGGGATTAGCATAAATAATTGTATGCTAGTAAACGAAATTATATCAACAAACTTGAGTGAGGGTCCTAACGATCCTCACATTTTTAAAGCAGTATTCCTAGCAGGAGGACCCGGCAGTGGCAAAAGCTACGTTGCCGGTAAACTTTTGAGTGGATACGGATTAAAAACTGTAAACAGCGATGACATATATGAATATCTAGCTAAAAAAGATGACTTAGATTTAAGTGATCCGGATCAAGTTTACAGTGACAAAGGTCAAGAAGTACGTAATCGTGCCAAAGAATTAACCATGTCACGGCAAGCAGGATACATTGATGGTCGTCTTGGTCTTGTTATTGATGGTACTGGTAAAGATGTTGGTAAAGTACAAAAGCAAAGTGATTTGCTCAGAGATATTGGTTACGAAACTGTTATGTTGTTTGTGAACACCAGTGAAGAGGTTGCACAACAACGTAATAAAATGAGAGACAGAAGATTACCCGACAGTGTTGTGAGCAAAATGTGGGCTCAAGTACAAGACAACATTATGGGATTCCAACAAGTTTTTGGTAATAAGAATTTTTATGTAGTTGACAACAGCGGTGGACTAGAAGATCCAGAGCGTGGAAAAAGTTTTGATGAAATTTACAAAGATATCAGATCATGGGTAAACACTCCAACACGCAATAGACAAGCCAATGCATGGCTTGCAGATCAGCAACAAAATAGTGCGAAATCCGATAAATAGTATATAAGACAAAGGATTTTGCAAGATGTACACATATCAATGCAATACAATAAGAGTGATAGACGGCAACACAGTTGATGCAATCATTGACTTGGGGTTCAATGTGACTATCAGACAACGAATTAAATTATATGGAGCAAACGTCCGAGACATTAGAAGTTTGGACGACGCTGAAAAAGCTCAGGCTCTAGCAAGTAAAAATCGACTAACAGAACTATTAGGGTCTGAATTTATTTGTGAAACCATTTTAAACAAAAGAGGTAAAGCAGGACGTATTATGGGAAAACTTTCAATTGTAGATAATACAGGAAAACTATTAGATGTTTCCAGTATTATGATAAATGAAGGTTTTGCTGAAAGGTTTGGAGACTAAGCGTATGCTTTTTGGAATACTAACAATGTTTATTGCACTGTGTATCAGTGCCGTGGCAATTTACTACAGTGTAGCTGGGTTGGTTGCAATTTTTGCCGCCGCTGCTATACCAATTATTATCATGGGTGGTGTATTAGAAATTGGTAAATTGGTTACCGCTGTATGGCTTCACAGATATTGGAGTAAGGCTGCATGGTGGATGAGAACATATCTCAGTGTTGCAGTGGTAGTACTCATGTTTATTACCAGCATGGGTATTTTTGGTTTCCTATCAAAAGCACACATTGAACAAACCAGTGCCGCACAGGAACAAGTGGCACAACTTGAACGCATGGAAGAAGAAATTGTTCGTCAGCAAGAAATAATTGCTAGGGCAGAACAGCGTATTGCCAAAGGCGAAACAGATGCTGACAAACAAGATGTGGGAATTCAAGATAAAATTGACAGAGAACAAGAACGCATTGACAGTGCATACACAAGGCGTCAACCTAGCATTGATGAACAACAAGCTATTATCACTGCACAAGAAACAGCACTAGCAAATCGTGTTGCAGTTTATGAAGATGAAATTATCAGTTTGGACACCGAATTAACTAGATTAAATGGTTTAGTTGAAGAGTATAGAGCAGAACTTGCAAATGCTAGTGTTGCCAGTGTTGAACAACAAGTACAGCCATATAGAGATCAAATTGCACAGTTAGATGTAGATTTAGAACGTATTAACACACAAGCAAACGAATACGAACAGCGTATCAGTGGTGTAGAAGCAGATACAAGTGCAGTTGATCCTATACTAGAACAAATACGTGCAACTGAAGAATTAATTGTTGTAACCACAAACAAATTGCAAAGTACAGAGCGTGACAAGATCAAAGAAGGTCAAGCAGTTATTGGTGTAACCAGTGACGGACTGTTTGGTAGCAACACACGCAGAGCTCTAGCAACGTGGGTAGAAGCTCAACAAGCTCGCATTCAACAATTGCAAGCACAAGAAGTTGAATTGCGCACTAGAGCTCAAGATGCTGTAGATACAGAACGTGCTAGACTTACTGAACTAGTAAAAGACCTGCGTGGTACACAAACACAGCGCATCGACGAACGCAAGCAAGCATTATTAGATACCATTGATCGCATTCGTAGTGATGCAGCAAGTGGATTAGAAAGTCAACGAGCTGGTATACAATCAAAAATTGACAGTGTACTAAACACAGATATTCCTGCTAACAGAGAAGCAAGAAAAATTGCACAAACAACTATTACTGAATTGCGCAATCAAGAAGATCCGAGAATTGAAACAGCCAGAGCAGAGATTGCTAGAATACGTGCAGTTGCAGAAGACGAAATTGCTAATGCTCAAGCAGTGATTGAAAAACTTAGAGCTCAAATACAAGTGGGTGAAAATGCTGATTTGGATACATTAATAGACGAGCAAAATACCCGTATTAAAGCGGCAAACAACGAAATAGATCGTATTATCGAAGAAAAGTTCAAACTAGAAGCTGAAGCACGTAAACTAGAAGCAGAGGTGGGACCTGTAAAATACATTGCAGAATTTGTGTATGGAGAAGCTGACAGAGACATACTAGAAGAAGCAGTTCGTTGGGTTATACTTACAATTATATTTGTGTTTGATCCACTAGCAGTTATGTTGTTGATAGCAGCACAGTATACATTTGAATGGAATCGAAAACCTCGGGCAAAAAAGCCTGAACCTGTTGTTGAACCAATTGAAGAAGAACAAACAGGCGTAACAGATGATGGTAGCATTGATGAAGTAGAAGCATCAGATGCTGATATTGAACAACTACTAGAAAAAGCAGATCCAGAAGTGCTTGAGGAAGTTGCCAAGGAACTGGAAAAAGAAGTTGACAAAACACCATATGACCCTTATACTGATACAAGAGCTGACGAAGAACTTGATGCACAAGAATTAAGTCAGCGTCATAATATGAAACTTTATTCACCTGATGGTAGATTAGCCGGCACAGGTAAAACAATTAAAAGTATAAGAATCAGATCAAAGGACAACGAATAAACCCAATGAGGGAAAACGCAATATACACAGTAACTCCGCCTGATATGATGTTGCCAGAAAGCGGGCCTATTATAACAGTAATAAGTAGTAGTGCTGACTTTGTACAAAAAATTGAATTATTGTATGAAAATATTTTTAAAAATGTCAGTGTTACACTGTATCATCCAAATGGCAAGGTAACAGAGTCTAATAGTGCTTGGGTAATAAGTATGGTTAGATTTAGCGACACAGTTTATGTAGATTTGGATGATGTTAACGAACTTAGCCTTGCACTAATTTTATTGAGTAGCAAAACAACTATTTTTATAAATCAGCGTAACAAAAAGAAAGGACTAGTAAAACTGTTAAACAGCATGACAATACAAAATAAAAAATTTACTATTGTAGACAGCATCGACGAATACAGCGACATGGTACTAGAGAGTGTACTTGATGCGTAGATTTCAAAAAGTTGCACCTAAGCAACCTATAAACGAAAATATACAGCACAATACACTGAGAGTAGTCGGAGAAGATCAACAATTTGGAATTGTTAGTTTAGACCAGGCATTGGAATTAGCTAAACAACACCAAACAGACCTAGTAGTAATAAGTGAAAAAAGCGATCCGCCGGTAGCTAAACTATTAGATGCTAATAAATATTTCTACGAACAAAAAAGACGTGAAAAAGAAGCAGCTAAAAAACAGCGTGAAAATCAAATTGTAATCAAAGAAGTTCAGTTTAGATTGGGAATTGGTGATCATGATTTTGACATAAAACTCAAAAACATTGAAAAGTTTTTAAGCAAAGGCAACAAAGTAAAATGTGTAATACGATATAAAGGCAGAGAAAATGCCAATAAACAACAAGGGTTTGCGATAATTGATCGTATTACTGAAAGTCTAGAAAATACTGACTGGGAAAGCAAGCCAAATCTAAATGGAAACCGATTAATCGGTGTACTAACGAGGAAAGAATGAGCAGAGATAGAACTGAAAAACAAGGACTTTATGTAGAAGTTCGTAATAATGATGTAGGTCGTGCTTTACGCAAACTTAAAAAATTAGTAAATCAAGAAGGCGTTATAAAAGATCTAAGATCTAAAGAATATTACGAAAAACCAAGTGCTAAGAAAAAACGTGAGAAAGCACAAGCTAGAAAACGTTGGTTAAAAACTGTTGAAAAAAATAAAGAAAATTGGTAAAAAAGGTTGACATTTGTGTCAACAAATACTATATTAAAAGCATAACAAAGACGACGGTCTGAGTTAGATAGTGCAAGGAAACGCTGCTTACAGAGGCAGTAACTTGGCTAGTAGCTGTAGTGGCACTGCATGAGCCTGGAGACAGGAAGATGCAGATTTTGGAAGTAACTATCCAATGCTAGGCTTCGCTGGATATGGACAGGATCTGTGCTGGCGCTTGTGGGTAATCCTTAGTCCCACCTATCAAATATTATAGTGTTTTAATATACACACCAGAGTAGATGCACCTGCTTTCCTGTGCATAGGACAAGAGTTGAAAAACCGCAAGTGAGTGTGTATATTAAAGCGTTATGTATTGAACGCTTTGATCCGAACTGTAACAAGAAAGGAGACTCACTAGACAAGAATTATAGTGGGACGACTAGAAAAACAGAGAGAAGGGTTGCGCCGTAATACGCACGTTAGGGACCACGGTTAGTCCCTAGATAAATAAACTTGTAGATGCCAATAGGGTCTACGTATATAAATCTTGCTTAAAAGGAGATTGACATGCAAGCACAATATTTTAATAACCTTGTGGATCAAATCCACACACAAACAAAAACTTTCCTAAACACAATTGATCCAAGTGAACAGTACACAAAGCCTGTTAAAGCTATGGCTGAAGCAAATACTGAATTTGCTAAAACTTGGGCAAACGCAGCAGAATCAATGACAACTGCATATACAGCGGCATTGAAAGCGTAAGGAGAGAAGCTATGAACAGATTAACTACATTAGACATTAACAAACTCACCCCTTATGCAGTAGGCTTTGATAGAGTATTTGACGATATGTTCAAATATGTACAACACAATGCCAATAGCACAGGTTATCCACCTTACAACATTGTTCGTGATGGTGACAAGTTTCAAATTGAAATTGCACTAGCAGGTATTGCCAAAGAAGATTTGGAAATCACTGTAGCAGAAGGTGTACTTACAATTGAACACAATCCAGAAGGCGAAGTTGAACAACCAGGCTGGACATGGATCCACAAAGGCATCAGTCAGCGTAAGTTCAAACGTAACTTTACACTAGCAGATGATGTTGTGGTTAATGGTTCACGTATGGAAAATGGTATGTTGTTTATCGAACTAGAACGTATTATTCCAGAAGAGAAAAAACCACGTACTATTGAAATAAAATAAAATAAAGTGGGGGGAGAAATCCCCCCATGATTTACGATAAATACTAGTATGGAAGCAACACACACAACCACAAACAATGATATGAATATTGTTTATCAACGACCTAATAAATTTAGAGTCGTGCTTCACAATGACAACACTACACCTATCGAGTTTGTGATTGAATTGCTTAAAAATATATTTGGTCACAATGACGAACAAGCACAAAATATTACATTGCAAGTTCACAATGAGGGCAAAGGAACTGCCGGTGTATACTACTACGAAATAGCTGAGCAAAAAGTAGCCGAAAGCACTATGATAAGTCGCACAGCAGGATTTCCACTTTCTCTTGATATTGAAGAGGTTTAAATGAGAATTGAAGATGAAACAAAGTTGGACTACAGTGATGTCTTGATCCGTCCAAAGCGTAGTACTTTGGGTTCACGCAAAGAAGTACGCATGGAGCGTACATTTACATTTGCACATGGTCAAAATTACGAAGGCATTCCAATTATGGCTAGCAACATGGATGGTGTTGGTACTTTTGCTATGGCAGACAAACTAGCAGAAAATGGTATTTTTACTTGTCTTGTAAAAACATACAGTGTGCAAGAATTGATAGATTACTTTGACAGTGACATGCCTACACGCACAGACAATGTTGCTATGAGTATTGGTATTAAACAAGAAGATCAAGACAAGTTTCGCACAGTGTATGAACAAGTTGGTAATCATCTTAAATACGTTTGTATTGATGTTGCCAATGGATACAGTCAGCGTTTTATAGAATATGTCAAAGAATTTAGAACGCTGTATCCTGATATTGTGATCATTGCTGGCAACGTTGTTACAGCAGATCAAACACAGGAGTTAATACTAAATGGAGCAGACATCGTCAAAGTCGGAATCGGGCCAGGGTCGGTTTGTACGACTCGCATACAAACTGGGGTGGGCTATCCCCAACTTAGTGCGGTTATTGAGTGTGCTGATGCGGCGCATGGGCTGGGAGGACATATTATTGCTGACGGCGGTTGTACTTGTCCGGGTGATGTGGCAAAGGCTTTTGCTGCCGGTGCTGACTTTGTGATGCTAGGTGGAATGCTTGCTGGACACGATGAAGGCGGTGGTGAAATTATACAAAAACTTTACAAATCAAATGAATTTATTATACACGAAGATGGTACAGAACAGCATGCAGTAGAAGAAAAACTATTTGTACAATTCTACGGAATGAGTAGTAAAACTGCCAACGACAAACATTTCGAAGGTCTTAAAGACTATCGTAGCAGTGAAGGACGCACAGTTCTTGTGCCTTATCGCGGCGCTGTTATGTCAACAGTTCAAGATATTTTAGGTGGTGTTCGCAGTACACTAACATACGTAGGTGCTCAAAAACTCAAGCAACTAGCAAAGTGTACAACTTTTATTAGAGTACACAACCAGTTCAATCGAACATATGAAAGCACAACTACCGGAAATTAATAAATAGTTGCATGAGAGCATTTGAACTATTAGAATCCAGAGGTGTGACTGCAAGAGCACCTGGCGAAACATACGTTAGTGATACAGATCCTAGCGACATTCTTACTATGCAAGACATTACAGTGTTGCCCAACGAAGGCGGTGATTCATATGAAGATATGGATCAAATGATGCAGGCTGTAGACAGTGTTATTCCAGACACAAACACACGAGTTGATGACAACAAACCCAACAGTGGAACCAGAGCCGCTATTATTGCGTCAGTGACTGACAGTAACAATCAACCTCAATACTGGGTACGTTACATCAGAGCTATTCCACCACAAGGTGTACACACCATGTGGAAAACACTCAGAGGATATAAGTTCAGTCAAGGTGCAGAAAAAGAAAGTGTGCCAATCAAACCAGCAGATTTAATTCCTGACGAAAACTATCGCACAGCAAGTCAATTAGCACAACAAATCAAACAAGGTACACAAGCATTAGGGGATCTTGGAGAAGTTATGGCAGATGCAGTTGATCAAGCATTGAAAGGTCAACAAAATCCGATCCCAGGCGCTGGAAAATATTACAATGTTTTACAAAAGTATGGCGGAGAATATCTAGGTCCAATTGCACTTATGAGTAATCCTGGTAGTGTCACAGGCGATACAGCAAAAATGATGGAAGCATTTAATTTAACCAATCTAGCTGGTAGTAGTGTTATGTTTCCTCAGGACAAAGCAGCAGAATTAATCGACAGTATTATTCAAACAGCAGACGGACGTAGTATTCAAGTTAGCAGTAAGATCAGCACAAGTGGTGGCGCAGCCAGCAGTCTTAGTGGTGTTTACAAACAAATGACACCAGAAATCGAACAGCGTTTTCCAGAAGGTGCAAAAATTATTGAATTGCTTGCAACTGAGAGTGCAGTAAATGGTCCACTAAAAGTAGCACGTATGTTTAATATTATCGACGATGATGATATTAGAGCAATGGCAAACTTGGACAAGCGCACACAAAACATTGGTGATTTGCAAAGTGAACGCTTACAGCAAATGACACAACAACAAGGTGTTGCCACTGGTACACAAGAAAGACCAGACTATAGAGTATTTTGGCATGCACTAACAGCCGTTATGAATGCAGTCATTCCACAAGTAAATGCAAACGAACAATTTAAAAATGCTATGCTGGAAGTACTCAACAACAACGAGTATGTACAATTGGTTACCAAAGCACAGCAAGCACAAGGCAGAGATGCAGTAACAATGCAATACTATACCAAGTTTCCAGCAGTGTTCAAAGGTGCGCCGCAGTTGGTCAACAAGACTTATTTTGCAACAGGACAAAAAGGCCGTATTGGTTTCAAACTAAAATAAGCTATGCACAAAATGCATAACGTCTTTTTAATCTTTGCTGTAGCTAATAGGTCAGAATTGCTGTACTATAATTATAAATAAAATTGTTAACACAACAGAGCGACCTCAGCTCAGAAAAAATGAGTGGCACTGGGAAAGACCAGGGCTGGCGCAGACAGCCTTACCAAGCGAATGACACCCTGAAAAGACGGGGGGTATTGCTTTCCTCAAGCATCAAACAACAATGTAAAGGAACAGAGAATGACTACACTAGTAGCAAACACATTCAGCTGGGTTGGACTTACGAGCATATCTAACTGGTTGAAAAAACAAGTAATTAAATTAGAAGCTCGCAGTGCAGCAAATGCAACAGTTAAAGAACTAAGTAAACTTTCAGACGCAGAATTGAATGATATCGGGATTTCACGTGGTGATATTCGTTATCTAGCTGAACAGCACTACAAAGATCAAGTAAATGAAAATTTAAGAGGATGGGTATAATGACCACACTAGTAATGAACACAATCGTAAATCCGTTTCGTGGATTTGGTAAAGGCTTTTGGAACTTCTGTGAAGTACTAGGTTATAGTAGAGCAGCTTCAGAACTTGCTCGTATGGGATTGCACAAAGAAGCAAAGGCTTGTATGATGCAAGTAAAGGCTTTACGTTCAAACTAATTGACTGCTACGTTTTAACGCACGTCAAGACTGTTGATTTTCAGTTTTGGCGTGCTATATATTATTATACACAACGGAGACACAGATGTTGAAATACTTTTTAAAACTATTCACCACAGAAACACTTCCTAACGGTGTATTACACAGAGCCCATACAACAAAGTATGAGGACTTGTGTCAATGAGCGAAATTTTTACAGCAATAAGCATACTGGCAATTATTATCATAGGTTTTTATATAATTGCAGTAACGGAAATCAATAAATGATAGAAATTGTGGGATATTTTAAAGATAGAATTGTATCACGTAAGTTTGATAATGTACTTGATGCTATAGACTTTAGAGATGATCTAGATGCTCAATATGCTAGAGTAGAATGGATTAAACTATGAAATGGTTAATTGTGTTCGTAATGTTGGAAGCAGAACCTTTTGCATTAAAGATGCTGCCATTTGAAACACAGAACGAATGCAAATCCTATATAAATGATCCTACTAATAGTGACAGGCTTGCTATAGAAGTTATAGATGTAGCAGGATTCAACGATACAATACTAGATGTGGCTTGTATGCCTGCCAATAAGATCACAAAGGAAATGTTAAATGAAACCCAATCTGAAGTTTGAACTTAGTGTAAAAGACATTAATATTATTGAAACAGCATTGCGTAATAAAGTTGGACGTAGAAGCCAACGTATAATCGAAGGAGAAGATCCTGAGATGTTACAAACTGAGGCAAAAGAAATATTAGACTTGTTAGGAAGATTGCATGATCAAAAAGCATGGTATCGTCCTAAAAATGGAGTATATGTAGGAGGCTAACACTGCTCTCTGATACGTTTTATATAGTTTGACATGCCGTGATCATAAATGCTGTCGAACCATTGACGCTTTTTAAAAGCAGCACGATATCCTCTGAATCTATCTTTGAATCTTTGCCATGCAGTTGCATTACGAATGTTACCATATGTGTTGATATAGTGTAAGTTACCTGCATGTTTATAGCACATAACTGCAAAAGGAACTCTTGGAACAATATCGTTGTTGTTTACAAACCTATACAGTGTAAATTTGCTGTTAAACTCTTTGACCCAACCGGGTGTGCCAACACGAGGACTACCATAATTATAACATATTGATCCTTGGGGCAATCTACTACAAGCAATAGTACTCATTGCTCCGCCTAAACTATGACCGCAAGTGTATGCTTGTGTGAACTTGCGTTTGATAATCCAGGCTTCAATTTGATCCCAAATATCATCAACCTCCGCTTTGAAACCTTTGTGTACACGACCTTTACCTAACTCGTTGCGAACATGTAGTGCATTTAGATCCGCTTTGATATCGTTAAACTGTGTGGGCTCGGTACCTCTGAATGCCAGTACAATATAGTCGTTTTTACTCATACCATATGCTTGAGCACCATCAACATTGAAGTATTTGATATTTTTATAACCCATAGCAGAAGCTGTTTTTTTAAAAACTTTTTCTTCTTGATAAGCAAGATTGGCTAACTCTGCAAAGTGTAGTGCATTATTATAACTAAATTCAACTTTTACGTTTACGTCCGTTACCATTTTTAATCTCCTCTATAGCTTGTGAATTTTGATCAATTTTATTGTCTTGTACTCTGTCAATCAATGATTGAAGTTTTTCAGCTTTCTCAGCTTCAGTGTCTAAATGGAGATCTTTGTTGATTACTTTTTCAAGTTTTAAAAATGGAATACGTTCATTGGGAACATAACGCCATGTATATCCTCTGTCACTGTATACGCCAAACACAGTTTCACTGAGTCCTATTCTTACAATGAGTGCGTCATTACCGTCTAATATAACTGTATCACCTTCGTTGAAGGCTTTGTTCATTTTGAACATCATACCTTTTGCAATCTTAGTTGCAAAATCTTTAAACCATAGTGTTATGACTAAAACAAGTAATGCACTTATAAATGGCATTAATAAATTGGTGACTTCTAGGCCCACCTCGCCTGCGTTCATTATTTCTGCGTCCATGTTTTCTCTCCGTAAGTATTTATTGACAAACGAGTTAAATACGTGTACATTAGACAAAAGGTATACCATGTCACACAGCGTAGAACAATTTTATAAAAAAGCAGAAGTGCTGCACTCAAAAGCACTTGAACTTCACAGAGAACGTTATCGTGTACAAGGAACGTATGATAAAGTTGCATGTCAAGCAATATTAGACGATATACGAGCTCTTGCTCATGACATACAACACGGACTAATCGATTTTGATATAGATTTTGGAAAAGGCATCAACAATTAATGAACATGCAAAAACAAATACTGGTTAGTCTTCCTACACTGGGAGATAACAATTTTAGAAAAAGTATTGTATACGTTGACGAACACAACGGCGACGGCGCACACGGATGGATACTCAACAAAGAACTTGAACAACGTGTGAGTGTTAAATTGCGCAAAAGCATGCAATTGGCTATAAATGCTCCTATCTATTACGGCGGGCCTGTCGAGATAAACCAAGTTTATGTGATGCACAGTAGTGATATTATATTACCAACCAGTATTGAACTACAAGACAATTTAATTGTAACCAGAGACAAACAAATTATTAATTTGTTCAACAACAATCAATTTCCTCAGTATTGGAGAATAGTTGTAGGTCATTGCAGTTGGGGAGCTGGGCAGCTAGAAAGCGAAATGTTTGGCAGTAGAACAATGGGCAAAAGTTTGTGGACCAATCTTCCTTATCGTGAAGAATTGATATGGAATGTGAATCCTAACAATCAATGGGAACGAGGTATAGAAATGAGCGCCAACCAAAAAGTAAACGATTATCTCAATTTTTAAATCTGTTAGCGCACAACATTGTAACAATTTTGTAAATATATTGAAAGCAATTTATGGAGGCTGCTATGGTTGCAAACAAACTGGCTCAACTCAGTGATGCAGAGTTGACACTAATGAAAAAAATCCTACATCGAGAATTTCTTAAAGAAGCAGATGAAAACAAAACTTGGAAAAACAAGAACCAATACGAAAGACCTTTTGCAAAAAGCAATGCATTGATTAAATGTTTGAGTGCAATCCAAGCACAACGAGACCTCAACAGAAAAATGGAAGTTCGCTGGTAAGTATTAAATACTAGTATGAAGATTGTATACATACATGGCGCCACTGCAAGTGAGCGCAGTTTTGCATTTGTGCAAAAAAGCATCGGTGCTAAAAAACCCTTATACCTAAACTATGATAAAAGTACAACTGCAAAAGACAACTTGCAGGTCATGTATGACACACTAGAAAATGAAAAAGGATCATTCTTTTACATTGTACACAGTTTGGGTGGCATATACGCAACATATTTGCAAAAACATTTTGAAGGTCGCAGCGTTGGGTGTGTTAGTCTTGCTACTCCTTTTGGTGGTAGTGAAATAGCCAGTTGGGGCAGCATGTTAAATCCTGGATATCAACTGTTCAGAGACATTGCTCCTACTAGCAGTTTTATACGAGACAGTAGACGCACACCAATCACAATACCTTGGACACAAGTACTAACCACTGTAGGAGATGTGCCTTGGCTCAGTGGTCGCAATGACGGTATAGTTACCTATAAAAGTATGACATGCAGAACAGATGTAGAATACGAACAAGTGGACCGCAATCATTATGAAATTGTTCTTAGTCAAAGAGCGGTTGACATTATCAAACAAAGGCTGTATAAATAAACTGTTAGCGTTGAAGCAACGTGGACACATACTGGACTGCGGGGCGGTACCGCACTCGTCCACCATAAGCACATTTAGATAAGTGTGTTTTTTATGGGCGAGAAATTAGGATCGACAGGTGTGAAAGTGAAGTGGAGTTAACCGGATGACTGCGTTATTAGTCAAAAATCACAATTGCAAATGACAATCGTGCGCCAGAAATGGCACTAGCTGCCTAATTTAGGTAAGTAGGGGTTGGCAACGAACCTGGCAACAGAATCGTTGTACAAAAACCACACCAGTGGTTTTTTTATTTTTTACCATTGATTTTTCATACCAAATATATTAAATATGTAGGAGCAGCCCACTATGGGTTGTTTTTTTATAATAACAAGGAAAAAGATATGAGAAGTTTACTAGCAATCATATTTGCAACAGCATTTGCTACTACAGCATTTGGTGATGTTGCAGGCGAAGTAAGTTTAGACTTTGCTGAAACAGCTTCAGGCGACTGGGGCGGAACACTGGGTGTAGATGTTGATGTAACAGCCGCAGCTGGTGGTGTTGCACTAGGTTTTGAAGCTGCTGAAGGCGGTGACCTAACATTAGATACATGGACTGTTGACACAGAGCTAAGTGGTCTTGGTGTTGCAATGGGCAACGACAATGGTGTATTTGTTGGAGCAGAAGGTGAGCAAACACTAGCAGCACCAGCAATGACTGAGTCAGTAAAAGTAACTGTAGGTGATGCAGCCGTAGCAATGGGTTTCACTGATTGGAACAGTGACATCACAGACATCAGCAACATTCAAGGTAGCTATGCAATGGGTAATGTAACTGTTGCAGGCGACTACAACTTGGACAGTGAAGCTATGGTACTGGGTGCTGAGCATGCAGGTATTGCATTAGGTGCTGCCAACATAGGTGGTGCAATGACATATGACCTAGATGCAGAAAAATTTGCATTTGAAGGTGTTGCTAAAACAGGTGGAATCACAGCTTACCTAAACGGTGATCAAGATGACGCACTACAAAACATTGGTGGTGAATATGCTTGGACATTAGGTGCAGCAGATGTAACAGCTGGTGCAGCATACAACTTTGATTCAGAAGAACTAACACCAACAGTTGGTCTAAGTTTCAGCTTCTAAGCTCTTGACTTTCAGTCATAAGTATACTATATTATAGTATAACAACAAGCGAAAGGAGCCAGCAATGTTTGTAGGATACGAACCTTATATAGCTGTAGCAATTTGTTTATTTTGCACTTGGCTAGGTTACACACAAGGTAAACGTAACGGAATCGAAAGTACACTAGACGGTATGATTAGATTAAAACTACTGAAAGTACTTGATAATGGGGAAATTGTTGCTGGTTCTGATTTAAAACAAAAGTAGTTTGAAAAGAACCACTAGCGGATTCGAGACAAGACATAAGTAATTACAGTACAACACCTGCACCAGTTGCAGGTGTTGTCATGAGTGAGAGAAGTGATGCAACTTAAAAGTGTACTAGCAGTTGTTCTTGCGGTGTCTGCTTGCGGCCCTACTATAACTGTTGATGGTAAATCGATACCCAATGCACCTGGTCATGTAGTAACTGCTATAGACAAATACGGTTTAAACGAATACCAAAATAGAACTGAAATCAAAGAATATACTGGCATAGATCCTAAACATTACGAATGGTGTGCTGCATTTGTGAATGCAGTATTGCGTGAAAGCGATATACCAGGCAGCGAAAGTGTGAGCGAATATCCACTGATGGCCCGTAGTTTTTTAAAATGGGGCGAACCTGTAACAGGTGATCCGGAGGCAGGAGATATTGTTGTATTTCCTAGAGGAGAACAAGGCTGGAAAGGACATGTGGGTTTTTATGTTGGCACTGAATTTAAAAATGATCGAAAATACTATCGCATACTAGGCGGAAATCAAAGTAATATGGTAAACATTGAACTTTATCCTGCCAATCGAGCACTTGGAATACGCAGACAAAATAAATAGTTGTATGTTAACATGGTTTAAGACAGAACCCATTGATTGGAGCGACATTGAACGATTGGAACAGCGAATACGTGATATTCGAAGGCGCATCAGGCAAGCGAAAGGTACACAGAAGCAATTTCTTCCCCCACCGAGGATGGACACACAAAAAACAATCGAATCCTTACGCAACAAAAGTGCTAACCTTAGAACAAGTCTTAGAGAAGGAAAAGAGATACTTCCAAGCCCTAGCCAAGACCAACAAAACTTTCAAAGAAAAAGAAAAGAAACAGAAACGCAAAAAAGAACCGCAACCGGAGCAACCTGTGAAGACCTCAAAACAAAACTCCTCAAGAGAAAAAACTAAGATCCCCTTTTAAAAACTAAATAGTAGTATAGGAGTATAACCATGGCTGCAAACGGAATATCTACTTTAACAGGTGGAACAGACATTGAAAATAAAGAAACTAGACAGATAGCAAAACTCAACATTGCCCAAGCAAAACGCAGAGGACAAGTAGTTGCAGTTGACGGAACTATCACTGGCACAAATGACAGTACCAAACCTTATTTTAGATACTGGAATACCTATGACCGTTTGTACCTCCAAGGTCCTTACAACATTGCAGAAAATTTAACTTTTAACAGTCAGCCACACAGACCGTGGGTAAGCAATGCCGGTGGTGTTGTGCTTGCCGTTCCCACAGTGAACAGTCAAACTGATGCACCTAGCCAACCAACAATTACAGGTACATATGATGTGCTAGCAGCCGCACTCACTGTAACTATCGACGGAACCACATACACATTGGGCGTTGATAGTGAACTCACAGTAGACGGCGGCGGCAACTGGACACTGGACTTGGATGGGTCAGCACAAACACTGGCATTTGAATCAACATTTGATGTTGTAGTTAACACAGATGGTATAGTAGACACAACCACAAATGAGATTGCAACAGGCAGTGAAATTGCTACAATTATCGCTGATGCTAGTACCAGCTTGCAGATTTGGTATGATGGTAGTGACATTACACAATTCCAGCCAACCAATCCAAGTGATGGTCAAACTATCACACAGTGGAATGACAAATCAGACTTTGCACACAATGCTAACCCAATTGGTGGTGCTACATACAGACCGACATATGAAACTAACGAACTCAACAGTTTGAGTGTTGTACAATTTGATGGTGTTGATGATTGCTTGAGTGTGAATCCATTTACACAAATTGCAGGTGCTGGTGCATTTACTATCTTTATGGTAGCCAAAACAACTGATATCGCAAACGCTCAGGTATTTGGAGCAACCAACAATCTAGACTTGAAAATCGAACTTGTTAACAGCGGCGGAACTCATTATTACTGCACAAGAGTAAATGGCGGCACTGGTGTAAGCACGGTAGCAGCAGACACAAATTATCATATTTTAACACTGGTGTATAACGGTAACGGTGTAGGTAATAGTGGAAAAGTTCAATTCAGACATGACAAAGTTGCACAAACCTTGAACTTTACGGGAACTGTTAACAGCACCACAGTTGGTAGTAACACAACTTACTATTTTGGTTGTGCTGGCGGCGGCGTTGGACATTTACAAGGTAGTATGGCAGAAGTACTGATGTTTAACAGAGCATTAAACTCAACAGAACTAGACGATGTTGAACAGTATCTCAACACACACTGGGCACTAGGATTATAATTGAATGGGCGTAAGGCAGGATAATAGTACAGGTTATGTTCATAACGACGAACCCAATCTGCTGAATATACACAAGGCTCTTGGATACAACGGTCAAGGACAACCAGTACTAAGAACAGTAGCCAGCACAGGCGACGGCGGTTCGCCTTCGGGTACCAGTGCGTTTGGAGAAAATCTTACTGTTCCTCTAACTCCTGTAATACAATTAGACAGCTTATACGGATTTGATCCAAGAGAATTCCAGCAGTTTAGTCAATTTGGCGGCGCTTCTGAATCAACAGGAACACTGTTTAAAGTACACACAGGTACTGATCCATATGGATATGGTGTACTACGCAGCAACAGAATACTTCGCTATCGTCCAGGTCAAGGTGCAATGGCAAGATTTACAGCCGCATATGATAATCCACAATTAGGTGTTACTCTTAGAGCCGGTCTATTTGCACAAGAACAAGCACTCAATATCGGATACGACGAAGCGACCAATCAATTTGGTATACTGAGACAAAATGGTGGTAAAGCACACATTGCTACACTCACTGTAACTGCACAAACTGGTTCTGGTACAGCAACTATAACACTAAATGATACTGCTTATCCTGTTAGCCTTACAGCAGATGATGCCATTGGCACAGCCGCACAAATTGCAAGTAATGCATTTGCAGGATGGACTGTTGAGCAATGCGACGATACTGTTAGATTTTTAAGCACAAGTGTTGGAGAAAAAGCTGGCGCATTCACATACAGTGCCACAGGCGGTAGTACTGGTACAATTGCAGAAACACAAGCAGGTGCTGCTCACACACTAAATTGGACTTATCAAACAGACTGGAATATTGACAGCATGGACGGCAATGGTCCGAGTGGTATCAACATGGATTGGAGTAAATTAAACATTTTCCAAGTTAACTTTCGTTGGTTAGGTGCAGGTGAAATACGTTGGGCAGTTGAAAACCCTGACACAGGTGATATGATGTTTATACATCACGAACATTACAGCAATCGCAACACAGACGTTCACTTGGACAATCCTAGTTTTAAAATTGGATATATTGCTGCAAATCTATCAGCTAACACTATAACAGACGCACATGTGTTTGGTGCAAGTATGATGGCAGCAATTGAAGGACAAATTGTAGACAACAGTTATACAACCAGTGCTACTAGCGGTACAAAGACCAGTTTAAACCAAAACAATCTACACAATCTGATCAGCATTAAAAACAGCTTGATTTATCAAAGCAAAATTAACCTACGTGAACTAAAACTAAAGACATTAAGTGTGTCTAGTCAAAACAATGATCCAATTGAAATATACCTAATATTAAATGGTACACTAAACGCAACCAATGAATGGACTAAAATTGGCGATTTTAGTAGTATTATCAAAGCTACTACAACAGGTACTTATGTTTCAACAGATGAACAACCATTGGTTATATTGATTAATGGTATTAATGGTACTAGTACTTTTGATCTAAGTCAATATAATGTCACACTACCGCCTAACAATGTTGTAAGTGTTGCAGTACAAAGCAGTCAGACAATACAAAGTATTAATGCAAGTTTGACCTGGAGTGAAACTTAAACTGTTAGTAACACAATAATTAAGTAAGTTGTATAGTGTAGTATTTGATCTACAGCTTGTATTTTCCAAAATAAATTTTGTTTGGTTGTTATTTTTCTATCTAATGTGTACACACGTTTGGTCCAGTCAATCACACTGTGTAGCACAAAGTCCAGCAGTGCAGCAATTATTGCCCACCACAATCCGGCAAATAACAGTGTAATCACCGCAGTTAGTGCGGCGTGATCCAAACTGTGTATCCATAGTTTACGATCTGTTAGGTTTTTCTTATCACCATATTTTGGATTGTTGAGTCTGCTTTGCAGCCACAAATCTGCTACGGCATGTTTTACAAGTAGCAAATAAAAAAATAATACATAGCTCAACGTCTTACACTCTTCCAAATTTCAGACGCAGGAACACGAATAAAAGGTCTATTGGTTTCGTTGGGATTAGGATTGGCTATAGTAACCATTACACGTTTTCCTTTACGATGAGCGTTTAGTTGATTGATCATTCTACGCATTGGATAATCTGGATCATTTTTACTGCGGCTTTTCATAGGTCTGCCGACTTCACCTTTTGATACTTGTGTTGCTCTTTGTTTTTTCTTACCCATTATTATCTCCAAACATTCCAATTAGCTCTGGACCAAAGTTACCCGCAGCCCAACCTAGTGCTACAATAGCAATTACGCCCATTACAAGCCATTTCATTTTAAAATCATCTACATCCATGCGTAATGCTACTAGCTCATTACCCAGTATACGTACACTTACTTCTAATTTACCTTTATCGTCGGCTTCTGACATTGATATCTCCATTAACTACGTTTATTATACTAACGGTATTTAGCAATAAATACTCAACCATGGAAGATCCCGAAGAAGATTGGACGAACTCATGTGATGACCCATGCGATGATGTAACACATTGGATAGGAGTAATATGAGAATACCAATCAAAGAGCATAAACCATGGCCTAAAAAGATATACAAATTCTTTGTTGTAAATTCAAAAGGCCAGGTGATAGAAGGCGGTCTTCCAAGCGAAGAACACGCACGTACTGTTATTGATTTTTTATCAGAACAAGAAGGAATGACAGATTTAACAATCGAAGTTGATTGTATGCCTGATACTAAAAGAGGTTGACATGTTGTTAAAATATGCTATATTAGTAATATGACATATGAACAAGCATTAGAAAATTCGCAATTTAGATTGGACTACCAAGACAATTGTGATGAACGTGAAGCCTGGGGAGATCCGGTGTTAACTCGAGAAGAATATTTTGAAATATGGGATAGGAGAAATGAACCATGCGAATCTTTAAAATAATTTTTATTGCTTTTGTTGTTGGTCTGGTTGCTAGCAGTGCTTTTGCAGACAGTTATGTAACTACTGGAAAACTAGTACACAAAGAACCAATTTACACAAATGTAAATCAAAGACAACCGCAACAAGTTTGTAGAAATGTTGAAGTTCCTGTATATGGAACAGTACAAGGTGGCGGCAATGCTGTAGAAGGTGCGCTAACAGGTGCTATTATTGGCGGTATTCTAGGCGAAGCACTTGGTGGCAAAAACGAGCGCAACGCTGGTGCTATTTTTGGTGCGATTGTAGGCGGCGATAAAGCAGCAAACGGCAATCGTCGAGTTGTCACAGGTTATCGGACAGAAAGACAGTGTACAACTGAATATGTAAACACAACAACAAGTGTTGTTAATCAATACAGACTAACATATCGTGTTAATGGACAAGATGTTGTTTATGTTGTAAATCGTGCGCAAGGTGAAAATGCTTGGATGGGAAGTACTAAACGTTTTCGTGTGCGTTATCAAATGTTAAATTAATCTAAGAGGTAATTATGAGCATGCACTTGGTTGGTCCATACATGACCACTACAAAGTACAATCGTCGAAAAAAACCTACAAAGAACAAACGTCAGTTGGCAGCACAAGCTGAACATGAAAAATGGTTGACAAAGATGGGTGTAAATTCAGATCAGCTAGCAGAGAAAAAGGAAAAACGAGGCAATGTTACGACAGTGGCTTTTCCTGATTACACTAGTGATAGTACAAATCGTGTTAATACTAGCGACTGCGTTCCTAGCGGAAGCACAGCCCCTAAAGAACGCAATGTGTACAGTGGAGAGCGTCAACTGCTCGGAGTAGCAACCATGCACAAAAGTAATATGGTACCTGTTTTTGCTGATAAAAAAGAAGATGCAAAAGATATTGCCAACATGAGACGTGGTTAAATGCAGTGGTTTGATTATCTAGTTGTAGTATTTTTTGCATTCAATATATGGATAGGATTATTAACTTTAAACTTGATTTCTTTAGTAATTATGTGTATAATGTGGTTACAATATGAACGTTGGAGGTCACGTGGCGATACATGGAATGATTGATTTGGAAACATTGGATACCAGTCCAAGATGCACCGTCCTCACAGTGGGCGGTGTAAAGTTTGATCCATACAGCACAAATGAACCTCACAGTGAATTTTATTTTCGTTTAGACTTAGATGAACAAGATCGTTTAGGACGCACAGTCACTGACGACACAATTGAGTGGTGGGCAAAACAGGATCCCCGAGTAAAAGAAGAAGCCTTTAGAGAAGACGACAGAGTCGGGCTGAAACACTTTCTAGACCATTTAACCAAATGGATGGTGGGTGTCGATGTATTATGGGGACATGGATATGGTTTTGATGTTACTATTGTAGAAGATATGTATCGTCAATTGTCCACACCAATACCTTGGAACTTTTGGCAGGTAAAAGACGGTAGAACATTTTTGAGTTTGCTGCCAAGTGATCCAAGGAAAACCATGCAACAGGATTTGCACAATGCACTGGCTGACAGTTACTATCAAGCCAAAGCAATACAAATAGCCTACGCTAAATATGACGAGTGGACTAAACAGGGATCGACCCACTATAAACATTCCGCCCCCTCAATACAAGAGGTATAAAATGCAACCAGTAACATACAAATATGTAAGTACAAAAGAATATCACAATGCTTTCCCATGTGCGTATAGACAGTGGAAAGCTGACAGTCATTGTAATCAAATACATGGTTACTCATTTAGTATGAAGTTTTATTTTGGAACTGACACACTAGATGCTCGTAACTGGGTAGCTGATTATGGTGGACTAAGAGAACTAAAAGCTCAGATGGAAGATCAATTTGATCACACATTGTTGGTAGCAGAAGATGATCCTGAACTAGAACTGTATAAAACAATGCAAGAACGTGGCATTGCAAAACTAACAATTCTTCCACGTTTGGGTTGTGAAGGATTGGCAGATCAAATTTACAAATATGTAAATGGTGTTTATATTCCAGATATGTGGGGTCCGGCAGAAGCTGATCGTTTGTGGTGTTTTAAAGTAGAAGTGCGTGAAACAATCGCTAACATGGCATATCGTGAAGGCCATAGAGAATGGAATGAAGATTTATTTGCGGAGTAAATGTGGCAAATATTACTACAGATGATTTAGAATGGTGTGCAAATTGGGAGCAAGAAGATCGCTTCTATTGCACACTGTTTATTAGAAGCAACAGATATTCAAAGCCAAAAGGTTTTCACAAGTTACTTGAAAACCTTTTTGGAAACGAATTTGGTGGCTTTAGATATGATCAACATCGTAACGGATACGAATGTTGGTTTAAAAACAAAGAAGATATGTTAACTTTTAAGATGCTGGCAAAACATGGATGAAGTCAAAGATAAAATTATTGAAAATCTAAAGCAGGTGTATGATCCTGAGATCAGTATCAATGTATACGATCTCGGATTGATATATGAAGTTGATGTAAGCAATCTTCCTAAGGTAAAAATTGTACACACACTGACCAGTGCTTTTTGTCCAGCAGCAGATATTATTAGAAATGATATATACTATGCTGCATGTACAGTAGATGGGGTTGAAGAGTGTGATGTAGAATGCACATTTGATCCTCCGTTTGGGCCTGACATGATGAGCGAAGACACAAAAATGATATTAGGAGTTTGGTAATGGGTTGGTGGAATAAACTAGTAAGAGATAAAAAAGCTGTGGAAGAAAATATATCCTTAGATGGCAAATTCAAAGATGCAGTAGCTACAAATCCATTAGTTATTAACGGTAATACATTACAAAATAAAAGTCTTGATAGTGTAATGGAAGATAAACTACAAAAGCGTACTAAAAATGAACTTGTGGACTTTGCACAAGAAAATTTTGGAATCGAGTTAGACAGACGACTGACCAAACAAAACATGATTAATAGAATACTAGAGGAGAGTGAATGACATACATTGTGAATGATGCTTGTATCAAGTGCAAGTATACAGACTGCGTAGAAGTTTGTCCAGTGGACTGTTTTTACGAAGGCGAAAACATGTTGGTTATTAAACCCAATGAATGCATTGACTGTGGTGTATGCGAACCAGAATGTCCTGCGGATGCTATCAAGCCAGACACTAACATGACGGAAGCAGATAAATTTTGGTTAAAGATGAATACTGAATACGCAGAAAAGTGGCCTAACATTACAACCAAAAAAGATGCACTACCAGAGGCTGATGAATACAACCCTGAATTAGGATACAAAGGCGAAGTTAAGGGTAATTTTTTCAGTGGCAGATCCGGCAAAGGAGACTAGCGCCATAAATACTCCTGTAAGAGGAGAAAATTATGACGCAACCAAGTCCCTATAGCTATAGGGTTAAAAGCATTGTAAAAATCATTGACGGTGACACATTTGATTGTATAATGGATTTAGGATTTGATGTGTTGCTTGAAGCAAGAGTCCGCATGGCGGGCATAGATACACCGGAGAGTAGAACTAGAGACCTAGAAGAAAAGAAGTTCGGATTACTTGCCAAAGAATGGCTAATTGCACATTTGAATGATAATATAATTATATCAACTCAACTGGACAATGAAAAAGGTAAATTTGGTAGAGTATTAGGAACAGTATGGGCAGAAGGTACTAACATCAACGAAAAAATGATCGAGGAGCATATGGCAGTAAGATATCATGGTCAAGCTAAAAGCGATGTTGAAGCGGAACATTTGCAGAATCGACAAATACTAACAGAACAAGGCAAAATATGATACTAACAGTTACTGAATCAGCTAAAGACTATTTGATAAACATGACCAAGCAACACGATAAAAAGTTTGTAAACTTGGCAGTCAAAGGCGGCGGGTGCAGTGGCTTTCAGTATGAATGGACATTTACTGATGAACCAGACGGCACGGTGTTTGAGGACATACTAGTTCTAGACCCCATGGCTGAAATGTTTGTGTTTGGTTGTACAGTGGATTACATCAATGAATTAGGCGGTAGTTATTTGACCGTAAAGAATCCTAATGCAACTGCATCATGTGGTTGTGGGGAAAGTTTCGCAGTTTAACGGAGGCGCGAATGAAAATCGTTACTGGTAGCAGTAATCAGCCTTTTGCCCAAAAGGTTGCAGAACACTGTTTTGTGGATCTCGTACCAGCAGATCTAAACAGGTTCAATGATGGAGAAATATGTGTAGAAGTAAAAGAAAACATCCGGGGCAAGGATGTTTTTTTAGTGAATAGCACTTGTTCTCCTGTAAATGAAAGTTTAATGGAATTGTTGATTATGATAGACACTGCAAAGCGTAGCAGTGCAAGAAGAATCACAACGGTAATTCCATATTATGGTTATGCAAGACAAGATCGTAAAAGTGCAAGTCGTACACCAATTACAGCAAAACTAGTAGCAGACTTGCTTACTAAAGCAGGCGCTGATAGAATTCTCACAATGGATTTACATGCAGGACAGATACAAGGATTTTTTGATATTCCAGTAGATGATCTTACTAGTAGAGTAGTATTTGCTAAAGATATTGAATCTAAAATTAACAAAGAAGAAGGCTGTGTATTTGTAAGTCCAGATGCTGGCGGTGCAGTAAGAGCCCGTAAGTTTGCTGACATGTTTCACGGAGATATTGCTATTGTTGACAAACGCAGACCTCGAGCAGGTGTTGCTGAAGTTATGGCACTGATTGGAGATGTAAAAGGCAAACATGCTATCCTAGTAGATGACATTGTTGACAGTGGAGGTACACTGTGCAAAGCAGCAGATGCAATTCTAGAAGCAGGTGCGCTCAGTGTTAGAGCATATATCACACATGGTGTTCTTAGCAATGGCGCTCAAAAGAAAATTGATGCAAGTAATTTACAAGAACTTGTTGTCAGTGATAGTATTCCTTATACAGGAACAAGTAAAAAAATACGTCAAGTAAGTGTTGCTCCACTGTTTGGTGAAGCAATGCGTAGAATCACAAATGAAGAAAGTGTAAGTAGTTTATTCCAATGAAATATGTTATAGATATAGATGGTACAATTTGCCAAGAAGTAATTATACCCGACAGCGGTGGTAAAAAAGATTATGCAAATCATATTCCTTACATGGATAGAATTGCTAAAGTTAATAGACTGTATGATCAAGGACACACGATCAAGTACATGACAGCACGAGGAATCAGTAGCGGCGTAGATTATCTTGATTTAACTAAAAATCAATTGGATAAATGGGGTGCAAAATATCACGAGCTCAGTGTTGGTAAAAAAGAACATTATGATGTTTGGATTGACGACAAAGCATTTTGGAGTGAAAACTTTTTTCGTGAAACAGGAGAAACTTATGAGTAATACATTTATTGCAGCAATGGATCACAGTGGTGGTAGTACAGGGGGCGTACTAGAAAGATATGGTCAAGAATACACAGAAGAAAATAAAATGGATCTTGTGCATGCAATGCGATTGAGAATGGTTGCTAATTCAGATTTCAACAGCAATAACATCAGTCATGCTATACTTTATAAAGATACAGTAGACAGAGGAATAGTTCCTGTACTAGAGAAAAAAGGTATTCGTGCAATACTAAAAGTTGACAGTGGTTGTGAAGAAGACGGCACACTCAAAGACTTTGATGTGGTTGATATGATACATTTTGCACACCTAAACAAGTGCGTTGGTACTAAAATGCGCAGTATTGTTAAAAGTGAAAAATATCTAGATGATGTTCTGCATCAACAGTTTGCTATTGCACAAGACATCAGCAATAGTGGATTAATTCCAATTGTCGAACCAGAAGTTCCGATAGAGCATGAACAGAAATCGACGCTAGAAAAGAGTTTAAAAAGAAAACTAGGAAAATACTTGAATAATTTCAACGGTAGTGTTATACTTAAATTAACACTACCTGAACAAGCAAATTTATATCAAGATCTGCTGATGTATAACACAGTAAACAAAATTGTTGGTCTCAGCGGCGGGTACACAACTGAAGAAGCATGCAGGCGGCTGAGCCAAAACCAAGACATGACTGCTAGTTTTAGCAGAGGATTAAGCGAAGGACTACTGGTTACACAAAGTGATGACGAATTTAACGCACAACTCAGTCAAAATATAGCTGATATTGTTGCAGCAGGAAACACACCATAATGGACACACACATAGTAAAGCAACAGCAAATGTTAGATCCTACTAGTAGGATGCCATTTTCTGATACTGATAAAAGTGTTTCCAGTAACGGTATACTTCCTTTTGCTAATAGTGAAAATATTGCTCCTCCAGTTAACAAAGAAAAAATTAGAGTAGTGGACCAAGCAACTAGAACAGAAGTTGCTATAGACATGTTAAAAAAATGGCATGAAAAATCAGATCAAATAAAAGATATTCTTGAAGATTTAAGATTACAAGCATTTTTTAAAAAACAACAGATACAGCAAGGTGCTGTAATAGATATAGAGGTATAAATGTCACAAGTAGATTTAAACAAGTACAAAGACTTTGTAGAAAAAGTCACCAGCAGTGAAAGTAATGCATTTGGTGCATTGCATTCAAGAATGATTGCACTCAGCGACGAAGGAGTAAATCCTGCACTGCTACTCACAGCTAGTATCGGTATGGCAAGTGAAGGCGGAGAGTTCAGTGAGATTGTAAAGAAATGTACATTCCAAGGCAAGCCTATGAATGAAGACACTGTGTTTCACATGAAGCGTGAGCTTGGAGACATTATGTGGTATTGGGTAAATGCATGTCGTGCATTGAAACTGGATCCCAATGAAGTAGTTGCGGAAAATGTACGCAAACTAGAAAGTCGTTATCCAGGCGGCAGTTTTGACGTTTATTACAGTGAAAATAGAAAAGAAGGTGATTTATGATGAGTATTGAAGCTCTTAGACAACAAAAATTATACGATGAAGGCTTGCGTGAATTCATGCTTAATATGTACAACCACACAGCGGCAGGATTGGCTGTAAGTGGAGCAGTTGCATGGTTTGTTTACAGTAGCGGACTGCTTTATCAAATGGCAGGCTCATTGTGGTTGTTTGCACTTGCTCCATTGGGTATGATTTTGTGGTATAGTTTTGCAGGACGCAATTGGAGTTATCCAACACTGAGAAACTTCTACTATACATTTGTTATAGTCATGGGTGTAGGACTTGCTCCTATTTTTGCTGTATACACAGGTGCTAGCATTGCACAAGTGTTTTTTATTACAGCCGCAACATTTCTCAGTGCTAGTCTTTGGGGCTATACAACCAAACGAGACCTGACAGGTTTTGGACACTTCTTGCTCATGGGATTGATTGGTATCATCATTGCAATGATAGTAAACATCTTTTTAGCAAGCAGTGGATTGCAGTTTGCAATCAGTATCATTGGTGTAATTGTGTTTACAGGTTTAACTGCTTGGGACACACAAAATGCAAAAAACATTTATGTAAATCATGGTGGTGATCCACGCTACGGCATTCAGTTTGCTATTAGCTTATATCTAAACTTTATCAACTTATTCCAAATGTTGCTGCATTTATTAGGAAATAGAGAGTAAAGTGATTTCTAATATAAGTAAAAGCGTCAGGTCTAGTCCGCCTGGCGTTTTATTGTGAGCGACGGGGTAAAGCCGTCAAGCAAGGAGAAAGAAATGGAACTACTCACGCTATGGAGCCTAGTAGGCTTCTTGCTGGCTGCGTATGCAGTTATAGCAAACGATTCAGTACAAACTCTCGGTACATGGATGGCATCAAACAATGAGAGATTCAATTACAAAGTATTATGGGCGGCAGCAAGTGCAGTATTGCTTGCGACCTTGTGGTATGGCTGGAGTGTAAATGGTGGCGACATCAGTTACGGACGACTAAACAGAATACCTTGGCAAGAAGTGCAATGGTATCATGCGGCAGCACCTGCTATCCTAGTAGCACTTACTAGGCTTGGTGTGCCTGTATCAACTAGCTTTTTGGTACTGAGTGTTTTTGCTAGTACATTTGTATTAGAAAAAATGCTTATGAAATCTATCATGGGCTATGGTGTTGCAGCCGCATTTGCATATGTAATTTGGTTTGCAATACACAAGTTCTTTGGACGCTGGTATGATGAAACACAACCAGTAAGCGAAGGCAATAAAAACTTCTGGCGAGTTGCACAATGGATTGCAACTGCTGGTCTTTGGTGGACTTGGCTAAGTCATGACATGGCAAACATTGCTGTGTTCTTACCACGTGAAGTGCCTGTTGACTTAATGCTTATGGTTAGTATTGTATTTGTTGCTGGCTTGTTCTTTATGTTTAGAGAACGAGGCGGTAAAATTCAACAAATTGTACTAGAAAAACACAACACAAGATATGTACGAAGTGCAACACTGATTGACTTGTTCTATTGGTTGTGCTTGTACTTCTTCAAAGAACTAAACGATATTCCAATGAGTACAACTTGGGTATTCGTAGGCTTGTTAGCAGGTAGAGAACTTGCTATGGCTACTTACTTCGGTAAGAAAAAAACAAAATCAATCTTTCCATTGGTTGCCAAAGACTTTGGCAAGATGATGGTTGGACTAGGTGTATCAGTGGCACTTGTATTAGCAATCCACTATATTATCTTACCTAACGGACTATAAAAAACAGTTGACACGGGCTTCGGCCCGTGTTATATTTTAGTATGTTTTTAAATTTACAACACCTTACAATCGAGCAACTAATTGAAAAACAAATCGAGTTGCGACAAAAAATCTCTCAAGCACATCAACTTGGCATGTCAGGTGCTGTAGGTCAATTACAAAACACACTAGATCAAATTGGTATTGAAATTAGTGCTAAAAGCCAAATACAATCATTGGAAAAAGAACGTGAGAAAAAAATAGAAGATGGCAAAGACCCAGACGATGATGTGTTAAATATAGGATGAAGATGAATCAACTCAATGAAATAGTAGTAGATGAAAATGATCTAGTAGAAGGCATGCTGGAAGGCAAACGTGCTAGATATGTAATAACCAAAGACACTGAAAAGATAGACAGTTACAATCACTTTTGTACACTGTTCAAGTTTGACGATACTATTGATTATGAAACACCAGCCGAAACAAATGATAAGTATAGTTATAAAGATGCTAACAATTGGTGGATGCCTGAAGAATACAAAACACTGGACATAGAGCAGTATTTGTTAAACTTGATAACCACACAGAAACAACGTGAAAGAGTATATGCAGAACTTGAAGAATTTAAAAACCGCGAAATGCTGCCAATGTTACAATTTCTAGTATACATGGTAACCGAACTAAAACAGCACAATATATTGTGGGGAGTTGGCAGAGGAAGCAGTGTTTCAAGCTACATATTGTATCTAATTGGTGTACATAAAATTGATAGTATTAAATACAATTTGGATTATAAGGAATTCCTGAGATGAGTAGAAAAGTTAGAACTGCTCGAGGCATGACAATAGACATGGCTGCCCTTGCAGCAAAAAATGAAAAAGTAAAAGCAGTTGGTAATGTTCCAATGAATGCTCGCGGTGATCGTCTGAACACAGATGGTAGTGTTAAAATGAAAGCAGAAGATGTCGCTGTGGCACATCACAATGCTAGTGTACCTCCACAACAACAACCACTAAGTGACACCAAGCCTATTATTAAAGAAACTGCTCCCCCTCCACCATCTCCTCCACCACCTCCTGTGGTTGAAGAACCTATTGTTCCAGATTTAGAAGAACAATTTAGCCAAGAACCTGAGCCAATTAGTAAAATTACTAGAACAAGAGATGACGGAACCAAATACGTGGAAATCGAATATGATGACGGAAGTATAGAAACCGTAGAACTCGAGGAATAATGCCTAACATAGAAATTACTACGTCTCCTACGGGACGTAGTCCAGAAAAAAAATACTTTTTTGGTGACAAAACACAACATTTAGATTTAACTAGACCCAAGTACAACAAAATTGGCAATCAGTCTGATTACGATGCTTTTTACAATCAAATGTGGAGTTTGGAAAACTACGCACATGATTTAGAATTTGTTAGTGCTGGCATACGTTTTCGTGTTTGTACCAACGACGACAGACATGCACAATTCGTGCGCAACATGTTTACAGTACTACCAAAAAGCAAACCTGCAGATTTTATCATACTGCACAACACTGATTTAAAAATTGACGAACCTAAAATTTATGTGCATTTGGATCGCAATGAGATGTTGATTGCTGGCACTACATTTTTAGGCGAAATCAAAAAAGGTGCATTTGGTATTATTAGTTTTATATTACCTGAACAAGATATACTGCCGATGCATTGCAGTGCATTTACCTACAACGACACAACCAACTTGATGTTTGGATTGAGTGGTACTGGTAAAACAACACTGAGCAGTGATCCCGATTACAAACTGATAGGTGACGACGAAATTGCTTGGAACGATCAAGGTATTGAAATGATCGAAACAGGTTGTTATGCTAAAAGCGAAGGCTTAACACCAGAAACACACAAAACAATATTTGATGCTGTTGAACTTGCAAGATCTCGTGATACATTAGTAGTTGAAAATCCAGGTGCAGCAAATGCACGACTGAGCTATCCAATTGATTGTGTGGAGAATGCCTATCATGAACCACAACAGTTTGATCACCCTGATAACATATTCTTTTTAACAATGGATGCCAAAGGAGTGTTTCCACCTGTTAGCAAAATATCAGGCGACACAGTCAGACGTTTCTTTGAAACAGGATACACCAGTCAAATGCCAGGAACAGAAGCTGGCACTGATGAAATCAAACCACTGTTTAGTCCTTGTTACGGTTCACCTTTTATGCCAAGAGCAGTTAGTGTGTACAGTGATCTATTGATGAAAAAAATTGAACAACACAACTGTAATGTGTATTTGATCAACACAGGTATGGATTCAAGTGGTGTTAGATATTCACTTGACTTTACAAGAAACTGTGTTAAAACTGCTATAGACTTAGAAGTAGAAGATAATAGCCGAGATGTCTTGAAGACATTAGAACAATTAATAACGGAGTAATTAATGAGAAAAATTAGAGCAATCAGACACAGTGTACTAGGTTTTTTTGTAAATCCTCCAGGAGAAGGCCGCACAAAAGGTGGTATAATTACACTAGACGATGATGGTAAAACTGAAGGAATTAAAAGTAGATTCTTCGAAGTACACGATGTAGGCAACGACAATGCTGTAACACATGATGTTAAACCAGGCGATATTGTACTAGTAGCACATGGGCGTTGGAGTCGTGGATTTGATATTGATCACCCGGAAGGGAAAAAAATGTATAGTTTAGATCCTGAGGAAATCTTAGGAGTATGGGAAGGCGATAAAAGCGTATTGGAGTATACAACAAGATGACAAATGTAATTGAATTTGACAGAAAAATAGATTTTAAAGTGTTGTTTACACTGCCAACTGGCAAAGTTTTACAACTAAACAAAACAGCTGAAGATGATTTCGATATCGAAATCAGCGGAGGAAATGGAGTTGCTTATATAAGTGCCAATGGAAAACTTATAGCTGAAAGCAGACTGCAACGAGTTTTTCCCAGTGCAGAAATTATAGAAACTACAGTGCTATGAGTTTTAAAGCTCATTTAGAATATATCTATCATATAACATGCAATCAGTGTAAAGGGTATTTTACATATGCAGTGATGCAAAAAAATTTTAAAATTGATAGAGGAAAATATTGGTGTCCCAAGTGTGGACAAAGTGGTAAAATAGAATTACAAGATGAAGTTTAACTACGATAAATCGGTTGCTGAATTTTTCGATATCATGTATAAGAAAGAAATTTTACAACTGGTGACACTGGAAGAAGTAAGAGATGCACTACATACAAATCAATTATTGAGTAAAAATTGTGCAATACATGCATTCGAAAGCATTTACACAGAACATAATCGTGTACTATATATAGGTTCATGGTTTGGTATATTAACAAATTGTTTACTAAAAAACTTTCCAAATATTAGTATCGACGAAATCGATATGGATATCAGATGTAGTTTAATAAGCAAAAGGCTTAATATAGATTACAACTCTAATCATTATACAGCCGACATAAACGTGTTTGATAGAATAAACAATTACGATACTGTTATTAATTTAAGTACCGAACACATGTCAAATGATTGGTATAATAAAATTAAGCCAGGAACTCGTGTTGTAATGCAAAGTAATAATTTCGATGTTATAGGTGACCATATTAATTGTTGTGCAAGTTTACAAGATATGCAAAATAAATTTAACTTGACAGAAACTACATTTGCAGATACACTAGAACTTAACGTATATAACAGATTTACACTTGCGGGTATTAAATGAAACGTTTAGAAAATTACGTAGCATGGTATCGAAAACTACGCAGTCAAGGATATAGTCGGTTAGACTGTTTAAGCTGGGCAGTTTATAACAGTAAACATTATACAATACACGGAATATATAAATGATCAGTATAGGTATAAATGGATTCGGAAGAATAGGACGTTGCGTTGCCAGACACATCATGAGTGAACGCAATGATATGCAGATTGTACAAATCAATGCCAGCGGTGGCGAAGAAACAAATATGCATTTGCTAAAATATGACACAGTTCACGGAACATATAAAGGTCCCATACACGAGCCGATACTGTGGACAGAAGAACGAGATATAGAACAGTTAAAATGGCACGGTGTTGATGTTGTACTAGAATGCACAGGAGCATACAACAACGGGTTAAAATGTCTTAACCATACTCTTAACGGTGCTAAAAAAGTAGTAATCAGTGCTCCGGCTGCAGACGTAAAACGCACAGTTGTTTATGGTGTTAATCATCAAGACATAACCAGTTCAGAAAACATTGTTAGTAATGCCAGTTGTACAACAAACTGTCTTGCTCCACTAGTAAAAGTATTAGATGAACAGTTTGGTATTATAAATGGACAAATGACAACTGTACACAGTTACACAGGTGACCAAGGTACTATTGACAAACGACACAGAGACTTGTATAGAGCTAGAGCAGCAGGATCGAATATTATACCTACCAGTACAGGTGCAGCAAAGGCACTGCAACATGTGTATCCAAAACTCAAAAACAAAATCATGGGCAGTGCTATTAGAGTACCAACACAAAATGTGAGTTGTGTGGATTTGACTGTGCAACTTGAGCAAGAAGTCAATGAAAAATTGGTCAATGAAGCAGTAGCAAGTGCTAGTAAAAATGACATGCGTGGCATTATAGCCTATCAACCATTGCCACTGGTAAGCAGTGACTTTAACACCACAAAAGAAAGTTGTATTTTTGCACCAGAACAAACAAGAGTAGTTGACAATCATTTGGTTCGTGTACTAGCATGGTATGATAATGAATGGGCATTTAGTTGCCGCATGGCAGATGTAGCAGCACACATGATGACTTTACAATGAATAAAAAATCTAAATCTAATAAAGAGTTTCAATGGATCAGTTTAACTGGATTGTTATCAGCTTGTGGTAGTAGTAAACAAGAAACTGCTACAGCTGATGTACCTAAGATATCCGGCAACAGTGAACCTGTAGCAGTGATCCTGGACACCTTTCAAGGACCTACTACACACGGTCCTTTGGTGCTGCAAAATTTTTATGGTGAATTCTTAAACGATCACAAAGAAGTAACTGTAATTGCAGAAGATGTAGATGTCGACAAAACACCAGATCCAATGCTAAGAGCATATCAAGATTTTGATCCTGATGTTATCAATGTAAGTTGGGGCAGTAAACGTAATACAGATTATCCGCACATGGACAATTACAACACCTACACACATGATGATGCATATTTGCAATCAAATCAAACACTGTGGGAGAATGGGGTGACCGTTACCGCTGCCGCTGGCAATGACGGGCTACATGATGCGGCAGTAGCTACTTGGGCTAGTAGTATTTTTCCTATTGTAGTTGGTGCTTACAGTCAATATGACGGTGATATTTATGATTGGAGCAACAAAGGATCTGCTGTAGTACACTATTATGAAAATGGAGATGGTTGGGGTATAGAAGGAACCAGCTTTAGTGCTCCTAGAGTGGCGGCGCAGGTTGCATTGATCAAAAGCGAACACAATACTATCAGTGAAAGCAGTGTTAGAACTATACTGGAAAAGAACAGTGTGTATGATTTTGACAGTGGAGACTATGTGCAAAAAATAGATGAAATCACAAACACAGATCCTAGTATTGATACTCGTGTAAAAGTCGAAGCAGTGTTTGAAATATTTGAAGGTAGAAATCCCAGTCAAACAGAACTGGACAACTGGATCAATCTAGTAGACAGTGGAGATGAAACATTGGGAACTATGGCACGTTGGTTTGCTATGAATGGTATCCAAACACAAGATGTTCCGCCCATTGAAAGAATGCAGGCGTTTTATCATTATTGGTTAGGTAGAGAAAGCCAGGACAGTGAGATAATACGAATGTTCAATGATCTTGTACAAACACAAAATTGGAATCAAACGTTTGATAACTTTTTAGAACTTGAACATGTTGACACTAGCTATAGTTTTGTGTATAATAACTACGATGTACTAGCAACTGAGGTAATAGCATAATGAAAGATATTTGGGTAGAAAAGTATCGTCCTAAAACTGTAGATGAATACGTTTTCAAAGATGAAGCACAAAAGCATCAAGTAAAAACTTGGATTGCTGATGGCGGTATTCCGCACTTGCTGTTTAGTGGTAGTGCTGGTACAGGCAAAACTACACTGGCAAAAGTTCTTATCAATGACTTGGGTGTACAAGATGCTGATGTACTGTTAATCAACGCAAGTCGTGACAACGGTGTTGATTTGATCAGACGTAAGATTACAAACTTCAGTGAAACTATGCCTTGGGGTGATTATAAAGTTATCTTGCTTGATGAGGCTGATTATATCTCAGCAGAAGGTCAAGCGGCACTGCGTGGTGTTATGGAACAGTATCATCAAAGTGTGCGTTTTATTCTCACTTGTAATTATCCCAACAAGATTATTCCAGCACTGCATTCAAGATGTCAAGGTTTTCATATTACAAGTTTGGACACCAATGAGTTTACTGCACGTATTGCAGAGATACTAATTGAAAACAACACACAGTTTGAACTAGACACACTGGACAGTTTCGTTCGTGCAACATATCCAGACTTGCGTAAAACTATCAACAATGTGCAAATGGCAGTTGTTGATGGTGAACTAAAGCAAGCAGAGCAAAGTGATCAAGACACAGGCTGGCGTATCAAAATGGTAGAGCTGTTCAAAGCAGGTCAAGTGCGTGAAGCTCGAAAACTTATTATTGCAAACTGTAGAACTGATGAATATGAAGAAATGTATCGTTGGTTGTATCGCAATGTAGAGTTCTTTGGCGACACAGAGGACAAGCAAGACGAAGCTGTTATTGTTATTAGAAACAGTATGGTCAAGCACACACAGGTTGCAGATCCAGAAATCAACTTGAGTGCTACTCTAATAGAACTTAATAACTTATAAAATTACCAGCGTCCTTGGCCTTTACCAATAAGCCAAATACCTGCTCCTAATATAGCTATAGCTATCATAGCAGCAAATAAACCTACTACCCAAGCTATGATTGCTTCTTTGCGTTCTTGTGCGGCATAAACTGCTTCTTTTTGTTCTTTGCGCATCTGTGCTTCGATAGCTACAATTTCGTCCCAGCTACTTGGTCCGTAGTATAAACTGATATAACTTCTTAGTTCTTCACGCATGTCTTGCGCTTTTTTCTTTTGTATCCAGACTTCCATAGCATTTTTTTGAACGTCTGTTCCTAGAGACTTGTACCAAGGTGGATTTTCTGCCTTCTTGTGGGCAAAATCCAAATCACTGATAGCTTTGGCCCATGAACCAAGTTGGCTGGTCATAGACTGAATATCTTTACCAGTACTGATAGCACTTTTAATTCCGTTAAAAGCCGCTGTGGCAGCACCGATTGCTGTAATCGGATCAATCATATTTTTCACTCTCACTCACTAGTACAAGAAGTACTATACGTATTTAACGTAAAATCGTAAAATATTAAAGTGTAACTTAAAGAAAAGGTTGACAGTAAGACATCTTGATGCTATATTGTATATGTAAGTTAGAAAAGGAGTTCGCTATGTGGGCAGTTGAAGCACGTAATTACGGAGAGAATCCAGACTACTTTTACATGTCAGGATTAACAGAAAAACAAGCTCGTAAGCGTCACGCTGAAATGTCAAACAGCGGCAAATGGGCTATGTGTCGTAGTTGGGATAAGGTTGCTGAATGGGAACAAGAACAAGCCAACGAACGTATTCGCAACTTTAAAGGGCCTCTGAGTGTGTAAATAAAACTATAACAGAGGAAATATCAATGACAGGTAATGAACTTTTAGATATGATGGAAAAACGCTTTGACGAGGGCGATTATCCAGGTGGATTAATTTACATGACTGGCAGACGCATTGCTGAACACTTTAAAGATAATCCCATCACAGTAGACGAAATCCAGCGCATACCAATGGTTGGCAAGAAGCGGTTGGCAGCATTTGAAGAATACTATGGTGTTACGTTAAGCAAGCCTGTATTTCGTACATCACGCAATCAATAGGAGACCGCATGTCACAAGAAGAAGGCGTTCATGTTACATTAGATGATCTAACTCCACAACAGGTACAAATGCTGAATAAGATTTGGAGTTATGACAGGGCTGAAGATTTACAAGCATTTAGAGACAGCCTGCCTCGATTCCGTCAACAGGAACTTGATACACTTGTTATAATGATAATAATGGAAATGGAAGGAGTCAAGGCTGAAGAAGATGTAAGCATGGCTCAAGAGATGTTGCGTGATCTTGGATACTCATGTTAGACGATAATGCAGCTAAAATATTTGCTGAAAACATAAACATGATGGTGCCATGGTATCTCATGGCATCGTATGCGTACTACAAAAAAGATGAACCTATACTCAGCGATGCGTTCTTTGACGCTATGGGCAAAACTATGTTGGAGAGATGGGATGACATTGATCATTTTCACAAGCACTTTATTACTGTTGATGACTTACAAGCCGGAACCTATCTTGGCGACTATCCCAGTCGTGTCGAAGGTGCCCTTAAAGACCTTGTTGATAAACACAAAAAAGGTTGACATCTAATAAAAAATATGCTATGTAATTAATGTAAGCAATAACGTTTACGAAAACTAGGACGAGTAGGTCCGATATAGGCTGGAAGCCGCAACACAAGGAAAAGTAAATGGAACTATCATACGCAACCCGTGTGAACAAAGAATATGAAACTAGTGCATCTAACTTTGTCACACTACAAGAACGATTAAACGAAGCACTAGAAAAGGCACCATTTTTCGCTGCACAGCTAGATCAAATGGTATCCGAATTTAAACGCAAAAATTCAAAATGGAAAAAGTTTAGCGATTTACAACTGTGTAAAGCACAGATGACTGCGCTGGACAAAATCATTATTGATGCTAGTATGCAACGACAGCCTAATATGCGTCACATACTAGAAATTTTACAAAATTTCCGAGAAACAATGGTCATGGCTATCCAAGTTTATGTAAATGAGGATGGAAATTATGTGGCTTGGGATGGCCAGCACACTGCGCTAGCACTTTATATTTTAGCCACTAAAGTATTTGGTGATCGCTTAAAGGCATGTGAAATACCAATTGTTGTGTACTGCACAAGTCAAAAACTTGAAATTCGTCGTAACTTTATTTTGTTGAATGGCGATGCAAAACAACCACTAGACTTTATCGACACATACAAGCAAATGGTTTATGGTGTTAAAGTTGATGGTGCAACAGACCAAGAATGGGTAGACACTGCAAAGAAAAATGACTACTTCCGTGACGCAGACTTGTTTGCTACTAACAGCAAGTTTGGTGACGACGACGAAACAGGTGCATTTACATTGCTTGCAGATACTACAATGAGCAAGAGCCTGAAAACACGTAAAAATCCAGAAGTAACTCGTATGTTTGCAGACTACTGGACTCGCTTAAATGCAAAACGTCCAGTTGATGCTAAAGAAGCAAGGCAGTTGTTTGAGTACTTTAACTTGTGCTATGAACAAGGAATTACAGTAGACGACGATTATGTAAAAGAGTTTGTAGAGTTTACCAAAGACTTCTTTGAAGCAGACTTTTCGCCTAACGGAATGTTTTGGGATAAAGTTAAAATGGCATACGAAAGCTGGTATGCAAAAGCTAACCCAGAAAGCTACAACGATTGGGGTGTACGGGGGTTTACTACAGAGATGCGTACAGGGCTTCCGTTCTTGATTGCACAATTACGCAAAAGTACAAATCTTAAAACTCCTAATTACACACCAAACAATGGCTTCACAGTTTCTAAAGAGGACTTGTGGGACTAATGGCTAAATTGTTAGACAAAAACAACCGTAAGATGAAAAGTCCGGGAATACTACGTGAGCAATATCGACGTGGTGCTAAGTGTATGCTTGAAGATTGTGATAATGATTTGAGTATATTCGATGGACCCGGCGGAAACATTTTATGTGAAGAGCATCAACTGGAATGTGTAGAATACGGTGGCATGGGTAAACCAGAACGTCCACACACTTTCTACAGAGGTTGGGAATGTAACACTTGTGGTTATGATCCACGTGAAGATCCTGAGATCATTTCAATTGAGGATCCATATCATCAACTGCGTGTAGCACGTGGTGTAATGCATGGAGACCATATTCACTTGAAAAGTCAGGGTGGAGCAGACACAGCAGAAAACATCAATACACTGTGCTGTCGTTGTCACATGATCAAAAGCTACAAAGAAAAAGATTATCTAGGAACAAGACAATGAAAATAACACGAGTAAAAGGAATCGAAGTTGGTGATAGTTTGCCAAGTTGGATAAATTCTGATACATCACCAACTGTTATCGGAAATTACTTTCATGACAAACTTGGTCAATTTCAAGGAGGTTATAACACAGGCAAAGGGTCTGACTTTCCTCTACTAGAACTTGAATTGAAAACCAAAAGCCAATACAAGTTGTCCAGAAACAAAATTGTAAAAAACAATACAGATTGGACTGTTGGAACTATAACACTATCAGACTTGCTGAATCAAAGTTGGTCACAAACACACTTGTCTAAAAAAATGAAAGTTTGGTTGACTGTGGTTTATGACAAACATTATCTGAACACAGTTAAATCCAAAAATATTGTAGATTTTAGGCATTCTAGTGTACAACAAAAATTAGAACATGCCTATAATTTTGCACAACAACACATGTTATCAACTGTACAGCAAAGTCTACAAACAGGTATTGCATTAGAAAAACTGTTTAAGCCTGGAGGGTATGACAGAATAGGATATGGCATTGTGTTTGAACGCAAAGGTGCAGAAGATATTGAAACCTTTAGTATGAGAATAACACAGAGTCATTTGCCAAAGTTGGAAAAACTTAGCAATAGTGTACAACATGCATTTTTGGAATGGAGTTGAATAAAAAAGGAGGCTGATTTCCTGGAGGTTTTCAGCCTGCTGAACTTACATTACTTGCGGTTCCAAATACCCCAAAGTACCCAGATCGCAATCAAGCCCATTAGGCCTTCAGCACCCAGTGTTGCTAGCATACCGCTAACATTTGCGACTACACTAACTTCAGGGAAGAATGGGATTGCACCAAGACCTAGTACTTCTACTACGATCATAAGTGCCGCAATACTAATGCCAACTTCAGCAAGAGCACCTGCCCAACCTTTTACTTTGTTGATAATTTCCATTGTATCAACTCCTTGTATTATGCGTGTGTACTACACCCGCAAGTATATTTACAAAAAGTCAGCTGAAATCCGCTTATGGTAAGAGTTCATGGTGCGTTATTTTGTAGCATAAAAAACACAAAATCTATAAAAAACCGGTAAGACTTTTTGAATAGTATTAAACTAATCCTAAAGATTGACACATAGCGTGTAATTCGTGATAGTCCAATGATTCTTCACTTTTATCGAATCCGATAGATAACATCCATCGTTCTTGGTGTTCATTGATTATTGTATGCTCAACAGTGGTGTTAAACAAATACAGTTGATTAGGTTCATACACCAGCTCATCAATCTGATGAAGATATTTGTTTATCTTATTTCCAAAATAAGTATGTCCTTGACCTTTGATTAGCATATTAATTGCACAATCTCGTATACCATCACAGTGCCATTCATAACAAGTCCAGGGATTCATGTGAAAGACCATACCTCCCATATTACATGGAGTGTTATCTAGAATCTGTTTAATAACTGGATCTTGGTTTAATATTTCTGTAGGAATTATACCTTTGCCAAAGCCTCTTAAGGCGTTAAAGTCAAAAAAATCACTACCTGCAGATTCTATGTACTCTTGTATGGTAGACCGAATAGTAGAATGTTGATTTAATGGTTCATATGCATCTTTTATTCTATATTTCATAAAAATATTTATAAAAAACTCTTGACATTCGAGACATCTTACTTTATATTATAAGTGTAAGTTGAGAAAAACGGAGTGATACTGATGCAAAAAGAAATCGAAACACTGGTTCAGACTATTAAAACAGACTTTATTCGTTTTGCTACTCGCAACGGTCGTGAACCACTTAGTGGATATTTCAAAGAAAAAGTTGATAACTTTGATGATATCATAGAAGTCAAGTATGGTAACAAGTATATCAAGATCATCAAAGAAAACAGCGTTTGGGGGTTCATTGTTAACACGGACACAGACAAAAAGTTTCGTAAAGGCGACATTCTAAAAGCCGCTGGCTGGAATGCTCCTGCTCGTAACGCTGCTCGTGGTAACATTTTTGAAAACTACAGTGTTGCCTGGACTGGACCACATTATCTTAAATAAGGATATGAAGAAGATGCAAGGTGAACAAGCTGTAGTGATGTGGAGAGCAATACAAGTTGGAATACTAATTGCTCCTATCATCGCTTTTATTGTTGCAATTAAAATTATTTTTTAAAAAAGGTTGACAATAAGACGTCTTGGTGCTACATTATATATGTAGACGGAGAAAACAACATGACAGCATATCAAGTTTATCTAAATCAAATGTTCGACGCAATGTCCAAAGCAGACCAGTTAAAAGCAGTTAAGCAAAGTGTTGCTAAACAATCCGCTACTACTTGGTCCGATATCGCAAAACTTGCAAAAGAGGTTCAATAATGTTTGAAGTTGGAATGGGAATTATTCGACAGTACAGCGATTACACTGCAAAAGGTGAAATCACTTCTATACATGATGATGCAGAAGGCGAAACTCTCGTCACTGTGATGTATGACGACGGTGCTGTAAAAACCTACACTGAAAACTGTGTTGAACAGAACTTAGGTCGCCGTATGATTGTAACTGAAGAGGTAATTTGGTAATGTTGTACAGCGTAATTGGCGGTACTAAAAAAGAACGTGCGGTAGTTACTGAAGCACTTTGGTTTGCTAAAAAATATTGGTTGCCACGGCATCGTAAACTTGCTGTTGATGTAGAGATTACCAAGCATTTGGATGTTGATGCTGATTGCTTGGAAGGTGATGATGATCGTGAGTACGAAATCCGTGTTAAGCGTGGACTGGATTATGAAGATCTTGTTACTGCTATCTTTCATGAATTTGTACACGTTAAGCAGGATGTATTAAAACAATTTCCTATGTTTACTCCTAGTGACATTCCCTACTTTGATCGTCCTTGGGAGATTGAAGCATATGCTGAACAAGAAAAAATGTTAAAAGCCTATATAAAAGGTTGACAACAAGACGTCTTGATGTTATAGTGTATATGTAAGTTGAGAAAAGGAGTTGTTATGCAGTTAGAGTTGTTCAAAAGCGAATGGGGTGTTAATCCTGGATTTGAATATTTGGCTAATCAGTTGAATGAAATGATCCCCATGCAAGGCAAATGTGAAAATTCACGCACTGCTAATAAACACCTTGACAAGTTTCGCAGAGCGCAAAACGTTATATACGATTTATTCAACAACGGACTAGGCAACAGACGAGGCGAATACAGACGCATGTTTGGTGAAGTTCCTCTTCCAGGTATTAGATACCAACACTATATTAGTGCAGTACGTTGGGAACAGATCGAAGACGAAGTCGAAGCAAACTTTACTCCAATCATACTAGCGGCAGCTAAAGAACAAGGATTGATATAATGACACAGCTAAACAGCAATACGCAGGAATTGATCAACGCAATCGATGCAATTCGCAAAATTCAAACACAGGATGATTTGAATACTCTTGCAAATGTTTGGAAACAGCAAATGAACTATATCGGTTCTCAAGCCAAGCGTGGTCTTAAAAAAGGTGATACCATTGAATGGTCAAGCCGCGGATATGTTCGTCAAGGTATCATTCAAAAAATGAATCGCAAGACTGTTGAAGTTGTTGATGCTGGTGCTACTCCATTTGGACGCACTGTGACACGAGTACCAACTAGCATGATTATTGGTAAAGTGGCAGCATGAAGACACTGGACACACATCAACAACTGTTTGTGATCACCGCAGAAGAATGCGGTGAACTCACACAAGTCTGCATGAAAATACTGCGCAAGGCAACTGTTAATGATGAATGGAATAAAAAACTGCTAGAAGAAGCGGGCGATGTTTACTGCATGTTGGATCTCATGGTTCAACATGGTTACCTAACCTGGGATGATATTGCTGACAGAGCAAATACAAAAAAGAAAAAATTGATCAAATGGAGCGATTTGATTCAATAAATATTTGTATATTGGAGTATTATATACATGAGCGAGCATCAAATTCATTTTGAAGAAAGCATGGAAGACGACGACTTTGGGTTGATTATCAGTAAAACTGGTGACCTCAAAGGATTGTTTGTACCCAAAGAATACGAAGAGGCTGACTATGTTCCAGAAGCAATTGTACAAATATTGAGTCAGGTTTACGGAATCACGCTAGACGACGGAGCAACTATCCATTGAGACGAGGGCGCAAGCCAGATCCCAGAGAATATATAGAGGTCAGAATCAAACAACTGATCGATGATAGACGCAAGGCAAAAGAACCAGTTGACAAAGAATGGTATTTGCGTATAATAAGTGAATTGCGTTACGTTTTAACAATCATGGACAAAAGCTAGGAGGCTTTATGAATATGCAATTTTTCGAAGTTAGTCAAGCGGCTGACGAAGCAGCTCGTTTGGGTCGTTGGATGATGGATCAATGTTATAAAGTAGAAGACAACGAACTAGCAAATCGACTGAGCAAAGTTGGAGATATGTTGGTAGAATTTGATATGCCATATGGTACTCGTTGGAATGACTTTACCAAAGATGAAAAACGCTTTGTAATTAAATGCAAAGAAATATGGGAACAACAACGATAAAAAGGTTGACAATAAGACATCTTGGTGCTATATTATATATGTAAGTTAAGAAAAGAGGTACTATGAATAAGAATTTGATTCTCACTGATGTCGACGGAGTATTGCTCGACTGGGAGACTGCTTTTCATGATTGGATGGAAATGAAAGGCTTTGTACGGGGTGCAATCAGCAGTTATGAAATGCACTTGGTGTACAATGAACGTAAAGATGTTGTTAAACAACTGGTAAAAGAATTCAATAGCAGTGCTTGGATGTGTTGTTTGAATCCTCTGCGGGATGCTGTGTGGGGTGTTGAACAGTTGGCTAAAAAAGGTTGGCGTTTTGGAGTTATTACCAGCTTGAGCTTGGATCCTTATGCAGGCAAACTGCGTGAAGAAAACTTGAAAAAACATTTTGGAGATGTGTTTGAATTTATACAGTGCCTAGACACTGGTGCGGACAAGGATGAAGCACTGTTACCTTACAAGGACAGCGGCTTGTACTGGATCGAAGACAAGCCTGAGAATGCAAAACTTGGCGCTGATTTTGGCCTCAACACTTTTATGCTACGGCATGAACATAACGCTACTTTTCACTACGACGGTGTTAAAAACGTAGACAACTGGGCTCAAATTGTTAATTCAATCGATTAACTAGCTTCGTCGTAAATTTGTAGTACGTCTGCCACAACGGGATGTCTTTCAACGTCCCGTTTTTCAAATTGCACATGAGCAATTGTGTTAACAGTTTGTGCATTGTATTTGTTTAAAAAGTCTTTTAGACCATTGTTTGTAAATCCCCTATCATGTTGAGCAAGGTCGCCTGTTACTACTATTTTACTACCTTCACCAATTCGGGTTAACAGCATTTTAGTTTGCTCTTGAGTTGCATTTTGCATTTCATCTGCAATGATCCAACTTTGCTTAAATGTGCGTCCACGCATATACGCTAACGGTGAGATTTCAATTGTCTTGTTCTCAACCATCTGTAGTACTTGTTTAGGGTTGTAGTATTCTTCGAGAAAGTCGAAGATTGGTCTGGTCCAGGGTTCCATTTTTTGTTTTAAGTCACCGGGCAAAAAGCCGTGTTGTTCGTCAACACTAACGGCAGGTCTGGTGATTACTAGTTTTTCTACTTCGCCATCTTCCAACTTTCTAATACCCATTTGCACAGCCATCATGGTTTTGCCTGTTCCTGCTGGACCAGTTGCAAATACTATGTGTTTGGATGCGTCATCTAGGTAATCAAGAAGATCTTCTTGATGCAAGTTGCGAGGTAGAATTTGTAGTTTCTTTCTGCGATAATCTTGCAGTTCGATCACCATTTCGTTGAATGAACCTCTCGGGTTTTGTTTTCTTGCTCTTTTAGCCATTTTGTTGTAAACTCCATGTTGTCTGCGAGCCCATGTTGTCTACACTATTACTTATCAAGAAAGACTAAATATACGTATGAAAGAGATCGAAGAATTAAAACAAACACTGGATAACTTAATTGATTCTAGCAGCGATTTAGATATCTTGTTGGAATTTGAAGAAGTGTTGGATAACCTAAATTTATATGCATACAAAAATTGGGAGCATGGAGAAGTTATTGCTGGTCCAGAAGTCAGCAAATATTGGATCACTGTTACAATGATGTGGCCTCGCAAACTTATGCCAGATCCTGATGGTGCATTGAGATTGACCAAAAACAACTGTAGAGTGTTTTTTCAAAAAGATGTTTTTGTAGAACCTAAAAAAATTGTTACACCAGACGATTTAGGAGAAGTTGATCCAGAAACAGGCAAACGCAAACCCAAACAGGTCAAACGTCCAATTTGGTTGGTGCGTATTGAAATGCCACGTCAATATGTTGATGAATTTGAATCAAGCAAAATTACTATCAACGGTCACGACATTGACATGAGTGAAGTTGATGGAGCATATGACAGTGATTACGACAACGAACTCAATCCAGACAAACAAGACTTAGGAGTAGACCAATGACAGATTTAAATAGAATTAAAAAATTAGCTGGTATAGAGGAACGCAAAGTAAACTTTGATCCAGATGACATGTATGATCAAGGTACGGTTAGAAAAAATGCACTAGAAGCACTCATGGATATGTTTAACACTGCCAAAGAATACGAAGGCGAAGTTACAGACGAACAAATTGAAATCTTAGGTGGTCTTATGCAAGACATGGATAATGCAGGTATTGAACCAGAAAAATACAGTGCATTAAATGAATTGTGGAAATCAGTATCAGCTTACGGAAACGTATCAGGACTGAGCACAGTTAAGAAAGCCTATCAACAAATTAAGCAAATGGCTCCAGAGGACAAGTAAATGACAGTAAAATATGGTGAAATGGTAAATTTAGTAAACAGTACTATCAGCATTGATCAGTACAAACCTAAAATTGGAGAAGCCAACGAAACCGTAGTAGTTGCATTTGAAGTACAACAAGAACTAGCAGCCAAAGATCTCAGCAATCTAATTGAAACAGACATAGTTGAAAGTTTAGATGTTGATATCAGTCAAGGGCCTAACAACAACGGTAATTATCTAGTGTTTGTAGAGTTTGCTCGTGACAACAAATTACACAACAGAATTATGGAAATCATAAAGTGTGTGAGTAATGTAACTGAAATTACCGAATGGCAGTATGAATATTACAAAGGCACAGGTGCAGTTGATCTTAATGAAGACAATTTAAAAGAAACAGTTCTTGACAATCAAGAACAATATGTGTTAAAGTATGCTCAGCAAAATGAGAATCTTAACAGAGTCAAACAACTAGCAGGTCTATGAGCAAAGAAGAAATTCTAACATTTGAAGGTAAAGTTATCGAATGCCTTCCTAATGCGTTTTTCAAAGTTGTGTTAGAAAACGAACATGTGATTACTGCAACTATAAGTGGAAAAATTCGTAGACACAACATTAATATATTGCTCAATGACAGAGTAGATGTTGAAGTTACACCTTATGATTTGACCAAAGGAAGAATTGTATATAGGCACAAATAATGTTACACAGAATTTATTTGACTATTATTTTTGTAGGAGTACTAGGAGCAGTAGGCTGGTTTGCCTACCAATACTATGTGGACACACAAACTAGGATTGCACAGCTAACAGCAAACAATGCTAAACTAGAAACTGCACTACAAACCACACAGACATCATTTGACACATATCGTACAAATGTACAACAAGAAATAGAAGAGTTCAAAGCAGAATTAGTTAGACAGCAAGCATTGAATGACGAGCTTGGTGCTAACTTAAAATCAGTACAAGAAGCCAACAGAAAAATTGCTGGCTTATTGGCAAACACAGACATAATTAAAAACAGTTTAGCAGACCCAACACTAAGTGAAAGTAAGATAAATGAACAAGTTGATTTATTCTTCGGTGCTATTGGTTGCGCTAGTGGGGGTGAGTGCATGCTCCCGGCTCCTACCAGAAAAGGAGATAGTGACAGTTCCAACAGTGGTGGAAACACCACAGATTGAAGCTCCAACTATCCGGATAGTACCAAGACCAGACCCAATTGAAATGCGCAATGCTGATATTGTGGTTGTTACAGAAGCAAATTTAGAACAAGTAATTGCTCGTGTTAAACAAGAGCAAGGAGACTTTGTGTTGTATGCTATGACTGCACAGAGTTTTGAATCACTGGCATTGAGTTTTGAACAAATTAAAAAGTTCATCGAAGAGCAAAATGCTGTGATTGTCTATTATGAAAATGCTGTAAAACCCAAAGATGAGTGATCCTTACGCTACACTAGGCGTTGGTCGTAATAGTACTGATGCTGAAATAAAATCAGCCTATAGAAAATTAGCCAAACAACATCATCCAGACATTGGTGGTGATCAGAAAAAGTTTGCTGAAATTAGTGCAGCTTATGACAATATCAAAGATGCACAAGCTAGACAAAACTACGAAGCACAACAGTTTGAACCACAAGGATTTGGACAATCACAAAGTTCATTTGGACACAATCCATTTGGAGATCATTTCAATGATATGTTTGAACAAGTGTTCAGACCTAGACACAATCCCAACACCAGTGTTACATTTCATGTAGAACTTGAAGATGTATACCATTGTGCAAGTAAAAATGTAAACATAAGTCAGCCAAATGGAATTAACAAACCAATAACTATAAAAATTCCCAGAGGCATCACACACGGAGATCAAGTGCGTTACCAAGCAATGGGTCCTAACGGCGGGGACTTGCTGGTAAACTTTCAAATTAAACCACACAAAGAATATAGTTTACAAGGACACAATCTTCACAAGAAGTTAAATATTAGTCTTAAAGAAGCATTAATTGGTTCAGAAAAACTTATAAACACTCTTGACAACAGAGGTATAAAATTACATATAAAAGCTGGAACCCAAAGTGGAACAAAATTACGAATACCCGAAAGTGGATTACCACGTAGGAATTTGCCAAATGGAGATTTGATAATTGAAGTGAGAGTCAATATACCCAAACTCGATGAACAAGATTTAAACAAAACTCTTAAAGAAATATTACGATAAGTATGTGTAACAAGGTATTAATAAAACATGTCTGAAAGAAAAATTGAACAAATAGTTGAACGTACATTTAATCTTAGTAAAGATTACAAACACCAATATGTACAGGTTGAACACCTCTTGGCTATTATTTTAGATGCAGAAGAAGTAGAAGATATACTAATGGATCTCGGAGTCGAAGCCAAAGAGATTAGTAGAGAATTGTATGCTTACTTGGAACAAGAAATAGAATCACAGTCTGAGGAAAAAGATCCTAAAAAAACAGTGATGCTGGAACGTGTTTTCAATAGGGCGTTTACTCAAGCACTGTTTAATGGAAGAAGCAATCTAGATCCCAGAGATTTGTTTATTAGTATCCTCAGTGAAAAACAAAGCCCAGCATGCTATTTGTTGAGTGTACACGGCATTACCAGAGAAAGTGTAGTACAATATCTGAGTGATCCTGAAATTCAAGAAATACCAGAAAATGTTACAAGTAACAAACCCAGCAAACAAGAGAGATTGCTCAAAAAGTATTGTGCTAATTTAAATGAACAAGCGGTAACTGGAGAGATAGATCCTATTGTTGGCAGAGAAGAACAATTAGAAGCACTAACACAAACTATTGCTAGACGTAAAAAGAACAACGTAGTACTAGTAGGTGAAAGTGGTGTTGGTAAAACTGCTATTGCAGAAGGATTGGCATATCTTATTAACGAAGACAGTGTGCCGGATATTATCAAGAATCACACTGTTTACAGTTTGGACATTGGTGCACTACTAGCAGGTACAAAATTCAGAGGTGACTTTGAAGAAAGATTGAAAGAAGTACTGGATATATTAGAAAGCAGAGACAATACTATATTGTTTATTGATGAAATACACATGATCATGGGTGCAGGTAATGCAGGACAAGGTGCAATGGATGTTGCTAACTTGCTAAAACCAGCACTGCAAAAAGGCAAACTACGTTGTATTGGTTCAACAACATATGAAGAATATAGAGAACATTTTGAAAAAGACAAGGCACTTAATAGAAGATTTTACAAAGTAGATGTGCCAGAACCTACACCAGAAGATGCAAAACGTATTGTTGTAAACAGTATACCTGCATACGAGCTGTATCATAATATTGCATACACACAAGATGCACTGCACGGTGCAGTAGATCTCACACACCAGTACTGGCACAACAAGTTTTTGCCTGACAAAGCGTTTGATGTGTTAGATGCAGCCGCAGCAAGACAAAAACTATTACCAGCAGAACAACAAAAACCTGTGTTAGATTTAGATGATATACGCTACGAAGTAGCACGTATGACACGTATACCTATTGATCAATTGGTGTTGACCAAAGACAGTGAGTACAAAAAAGAACAACAGATTGATATTGAACAAGCACTGAGGGTTAAAGTGTTTGGGCAAGACGAAGCGTTAGAAAGATTGGCTGACAGCATTTACATTGCCAAAGCAGGTCTTAAAGATCCTAATAAACCAATTGGCAATTATTTGTTCACAGGTCCCACAGGCGTTGGTAAAACTGAAACTGCTAAACAGCTCAGTGAAATTATGAGCATGGAACTTGTACGTTTTGATATGAGCGAATACCAAGAACGTCACACAGTTGCGAAACTGATTGGTGCACCTCCAGGGTATGTAGGATACGGTGAAGGCGGACAAGGCAGTGGATTGTTGATCAACAAACTAGAAGAACATCCTAACTGTATTCTACTGTTGGACGAAATTGAAAAAGCACACCCAGATGTAAGTAATGTGCTATTGCAGATCATGGACAATGGTATGATTAGTTCAAGCGATGGTAAAACTGTTAGTGCAAGAAATGCTATTGTTATCCTTACAAGTAATTTGGGTGCTAGAGATGCAGAAAAGAATTTGATTGGATTTGGTCAAGGTAAAAATGAAAGTGCAAACGAAGAAGCTGTGAACAGTTTCTTTGCCCCTGAATTTAGAAACAGACTTGATGCAGTTGTACAGTTCAAAAAACTAAACCAAAAACTAATGTACAGTGTAACAGAAAAATTTATCAAAGAGCTGGATGCTATGCTAGAGCCTAGAAATATTGTATTGGAGTATGACCAGGAAGTGATTGAATGGTTGACTGCAAAAGGATTTACAGAAACAATGGGTGCAAGACCAATGGCAAGAGTTATAAACGAAAAAATCAAGAAACCATTAGCCAAACAAATATTGTTTGGTCAAGATGTAGACTTGGTTAAATTGAGTATACAAGAAGATGACATCAATATCCAAACAGATAAGGTCCAGAGCTGACTTTAAGTTAAACACCAAAGTATTTTATAAAAAACACACCTGGAGAGTTGAATTTTTTCAGCCAAAGTGGCGTGAAGCTAGTAGTGAAATCATAAAAAACTCTTGGTATAGAAATAGAAAAATATATGATTATCTAGAATATCACGAACTTGCGAGTTGGAAAGTGAGATCAGACAGTAGTTACTTTGTATACTTAACCAGACCTGACCGAATACCAGAACTGTTAGCTCAATGGGGTGAAGATGTAATCGAAATAAGAGGCCCTATCAATGATCGTCACCAAGATATCATGCTTGCTGATTTACAAGTTGTTACTAGAAAACAACTTTGGTATGGTCAATATAGATATAAAATAAGTAGTACTCAACACGGTAGCACTGATCAAGCTGTGTTTCAAGAAATGCAGGAATTTTGCGACGAAAGTTTTGAACATGGAACTTATAAAATAAACAATGTATTAAAAAGATCTAGTAAATCAGCTCAACAAAAACTGAAACAATTGCAAGCCAACTATACCACAGCCAGCGGTTATCAAGGTAACTTGTTTTCAGCATACAGATGGATGCCTTATACTGCAACAGGCAGTATATATCTTACCAATCATGACGATGTTGTTACACTGCATATGATGTTTAAACCTCATATTACTTCAAGTCAAAAAGTTGTCACCTTCGACGAATTAGAATAAATATATGTAGAAAGGTGATTTACTATGGCAAAATTAAACGAAGACATGGTTGTTATCAAAGTCAGCGAACTGCTAAAAGATAGCGATGATGATCGAAAAATCTTGAACCACGAAATAGTAAGTACTATTGAGGCCGCAGTACAAGAACTTGTAGGTGCTGGCAAACTAGTAGAGATTATACAAGAACAATGAGCGACAGTATTGAAATATTATCACACACTGCTAGCCTAAGTTACACAGGCGATAAAGCCAAAGGCGATGGCTACTACAACACCAGCGATGGATTACACACAGTTGCATGGTATTTGACTAATTTTTTAGGTAGAATATACATGGAAGGTAGCTTGGTGACTGAACCAACCGACAGTGACTGGTTTGTAATTCCAATTGGTAGTGGAACTGATTATAAAGAATATACAAGTCAAACAACAGTAACTGAAGCATTCAATTTTACAAACAATGCTGTTTGGGTTAGAGCTAGAGTGGACAGAAGCGCACTAGATCCTGCGCCAGGTAGCTATGATCAATCATTGCATGGAACAGTAGAAAAGGTTTTATTAAACCGCTAAATATTAGCGAGAGGGCAGCACATGAAGGCTAGAGAATTTACAATTAACGTTCCTATCAACATTAAAATCAATGGCGATGGAGATCCTGAGATTGATGTAGCAGGCGAAAATCCTGAGGAGCCACAACCTGGTCAAGATGTGCTGGATCCTAATCCAGTGATGGTACCTCCACTACAGCAAAATATTGAATTGAAAAAAGCAGCCTTGGGCAAAGAAGGCGATGTCGTTGATAAAATAACACAAGATCAGGATCAAAGTGATCCACTTGAAGATGTTGACGACGGCAAAAACAAACTAGTAGGAGTAGTGTTCGCTGGAGACGACAGCCATTTAGAGGACTGATCCGGTGCCTATTCAAAAGTTTAACACCAGTGAAAAGCGCAACATAGATGTAGCCCAGTTTGTGGGAGACAAAGATCGTTTGTTCTTTGATGTTGCAACACGTACATTCAGATTGAGTGATGGTGTTACTCCAGGTGGTCTAGTAATCAATACCAGTGGAGGAGGTGGGGGTAGTTTAACAGGTATCAATGACTACACAACTGGTCCTGTTATGACTCTCACTGATGTAAATGTTAATGTTGAAAACAGTTTTACCATTGAAAGTGACGAGGGGTTAAATCCTGTCAAATCCACAAGTTATGTACTTTATGGAACAACTACAAATGGTTCTCCTACAGAACTATTCAGAGATGCAAACAACACAAGAATAGCTTGTGTTAGTCAAACCACATACTTTTATGAAGCTGACATAGTTGCACGTAATGATACAACACCAGATCACGCTGCATTTAGAATAAAAGGTGCTATCGATATAACACAAGCAGGTGTAACATCAGAACTCAACACACAAAAAGAAATTATTCATGCAGGTACTAATTATCAATACGATGCAGAAGTAATAGCAGACGATACCAACGATGCTATTGTGATACGTGTTGTAGGCGAAGCAAACAATACACTACGGTGGAGTGCTATTGTAAAAGTCACTGAAGTTACCCATACATGATAAATAAATGTATAAGTTCACACGATGATGTGAGCGAGAGAAACAGGAGAAGTTAAAATGGCTTTAACATCAAACGCAGCCCACAAAGCAGGCAACGGCCTAGGTAGCCGTACACAAATCATCAGCAGTGCAACTATTGCTGACCAAGCAGCTCTAGACACATTCGGCAAAGCAATTGCTGCTCTAGGACACACAATCGCAGCAGTCGACGGTGCACACGGTGGCACAATGCACTTTGCGATCCAAGGTGGTCCACTACCAATCTCAGCAGGCGCATATGCAGGCGAAACAGTAGCAGCAGTTTGTGACTTCGAAGAAGCATAAGATTAGCTGATATCTTTTAAAGAGAAAGCCTCGCAACCAGCGGGGCTTTTTTTATAAATACTGCTAATATAAAGGAGACAGTTATGGTAGCAAGAGCAGCAAATAACTTAGTAGCATTTGGACACACCAATGGTATTGCAGCTGATATAGAAATGTTTACAATCGACGGAGGCGCAACACTAGCAAACGAAACCAATCCAGGCGAGGCAATGGACTTTATTGTCAGAGTAATTGAAGAAAAAGCAAACATTCTAGCAGTAGGTGCAGAAGACGGCGCTGGAGGATTTAGAATCATGCTACACGGTGGAAAATGGACAGCCAGTGATCTACAAACAGCAATTCAAGCACTGGGTGCAACGGTAGGCACAAACAGCTACGATGCAAGTGGTGCAACAGTAACAGATTTTACATTCTAAAAACAGAAATGTTCCCCCCAGGAAAGAGGGCGTACTCAGGTGCGTCCTTTTTTTTATAAATACTAGTGCAGACAGAGGAGTTTGAAACCATGAATCAAAATAGTTTTTGGTGGTATGCACCAGAGTATTTTAGTAGATGGAGACTGTTTCCGAGGGCTTTTATAAGCATGTACATTTATTTGCTTTACGAAGTATGTACATGGTTTATGGCACTGGCTGAACCAAACAATGCACAAGCAGGACTAGTGAGTGTGGTCGTGGGTGCAGGTGCAGCTTGGTTTGGTCTTTATGTAAACAGTACCAGTAGTAAACATGTTGAAGTGCCACAACAACAAGGTTCAATGCCCGGTAGTTCTAACTCAACTACAACTAGGGTAAATATAGATACAACAGAAACACTAGTAGATGATGATCTACCACCACCAGTAAGAAGAATGTAATGCAAGATTTCTATATTCAACAACGTACACAAAAAACACTAAACGCTGAAGAAATTCAGCGTTGGTTCTTCACTGTGGTAATGCTAGCACCAGAAGGTGTTGTTGCAGGAGATGATGAAACTGCTGAATTTATGTTAGCAGCACAAGCAGAAGATTACATATATCGTATTCCGCTATCAAGACATCTTACCGCAGATGAAGCTGAACGTATTGTTGTTGGATATATGAGAGTTACTGAGCATGACTTTGAAATTGAAACCAGTAATGTGTATCGTGCAGACGCAGACTTCGGACATCCATTCGAAGCAGACATAACCATGGACGAAGGTGCTAGAGATGTACTACAACAATCATATGCTAGACAAGCACACAATGAGTGGATACAGGAAATGATGGGCCAGGGATATCGTTATGGTCTTAACATGAGTGTAAACGAAAAAACACATCCAGCTATGAGACCTTATGATGACCTTCCTGAAAACTACAGAAAAATGCCTCAAATAAACGATCAACGTTTGTTAGACTACTACAGTTTAAACATCAGTAAATTTTCTTGACATCTTGAATAATATACGCTATAGTGTATAAAGTGAAATTATATGACGGAGCGTAATATGACTAGACGAATTGGATTTGCATGCAAGTACATGCATCCTGATCAAAATCAGCCCAAGAAGATACTAGAAGAACTACAGCGTCCGTTGAACGAAAAAGCCACAACTATTACATGGCTTAACAATCAAACACAAGAAGTAGCAGAACAACGCCTGTGGGATATTATGGAACACAATGGTAAGGCTGCACTGCGTCTTGTAGAATATGTTGGAGGATTACCTCATGAATTACGAATGGTCCGCCTTGGGTCAAATCAGCTTCCTGCTTATACTCAGCGGGACTGGAGTTATTATTGGCGCAAGCCTGATGTCAGACAAAGAGCCGAACAACTCTATGCAAGAGTGGGTCAAGCTGCACGTGAGCTTGATGTTCGCATGTCTATGCATCCTGGCCAGTTTACTGTTCTTGCAAGTGATAGCCCTGATATTGTAAATAGAAGTATAGAGGAGTTTGAATATCATGCGGATATCATCAGATACATGGGCTACGGTAAAACTTGGCAAGACTTCAAATGTAACGTCCACATCTCAGGTAGACAAGGTCCGCAAGGCATCAAAGACATCCTTCCAAGATTGTCTCCAGAAGCACGAAACTGTATTACTATCGAAAACGACGAAAACTCCTGGGGACTCGACGCAAGCCTAGAGCTTGAAAAACATGTAGCATTGGTGATCGACATACATCACCATTGGGTTAAAACTGGAGAATATATTGAACCTGATGATGACAGGGTTAAGAGAATTCGTGATAGCTGGCGTGGTGTTCGCCCTAGTATGCATTATAGCATATCTAAGGAAACTTATATCACAGAACATAGACACGACACAAGGCCGTCCATGGAAGATCTCTTACAGCAAGGATACAAAAAAGCTAAACTAAGAGCACACAGCGATATGTGCTGGAATTATGCCTGTAACAATTGGGCATTGAGTTTTTGGGATGATTTTGATATCATGGTAGAAGCCAAACACAAGAACTTGGCTAGCGCACAGCTCTACAAACACTATCTTCAATTAGCACACAATCAGCACTAAATACTAGTGTCCGATAGTACTCATGAGAGGACTTATGGGGTTCCCACCCCGTAGCGACTAGAACTCGCATAGGACTTCTTTTAAGGAGAAAACAAATGGGAAGACCACTTAATAAAAGATATTTCGGAGCACCTACAGCAGGCGGTAACGAAATCAAAGTTCAGTTTAATGCAGGCTCTGGCTCAACACCAGGTTACATTGTAAAGCAAACTGGTTCAAAGCGTTTCAAAGTTTCAAACGCAGGCGGCACAGATACAGGTACTTGTTATCTAGTAGATAAAGCAAGTGCTGATTTGCTAGAAGGTGAAATGTCAATTGTTGTTGATGATAACGGCACAGCTCGTCAAGTCACAAAAATCTCAGGACGTAAAGTAACACTTGATAACGGTACTGTTACAGGTTGGGACTTCACAGGCGCTGGCGATTATGTAGCAATTGAAGAAGCTGGTACAGGTATTGGCGCAGGTGTTGACGCAATTCTTGGCACAGCAGACGATACTCTGGACGGTGCTGACGATATTGAAGGCGACGGCTAACATCTTTTCTTAAACTTACACCCTTGGCTAAATACTATAAAGTATTACCAAGGGTGTTCTTATGAAGATTAACGAATTTATTGAAACAAAGACTCCGGTGCAACAGGCTATCGAAGAACATGTAGCCAGAGGTGTACCGTTTAGAGAATGTATTTTCCGTCCAGGAAGTACTGCATTCAGAGAATTTTATCGCACAGTTAGAGACATGCACAGTCAAGGTTTGCTGGAGTTGGATTGGGAAGACGAAGAACTTCTCGAAACAGATATTGGCGAATTGGTGCGTTTGAATGACGAAGTTGTTCCACTAGATGTTCCGTTTATGGAAGATATGAGTGACGAAGAAGTTGACGAATTTCACAAAGAACTAGATAAACTCGTACACAAGCATTTAGGTCATAGTAGTGATGAAGAAGACCAGATGGATGAAGCAGAATACAATGGCAAAAAAGTAAAACTCAATTCACCTAAAAGAGGCGGCAGCAAAAAGTTTTATGTATATGTAAAAAATCCAAAAACAGGCAGAGTAAAAAAGATCAGTTGGGGAGACACAACTGGACTAAGTGTAAAGGCCAAAGACCCAGGTAGAGTCAAAAGTTTTGTAGCAAGACACAAATGTAAACAGGCAAATGATAAAACAACTGCAAGATACTGGAGTTGCAGAACTCCACGTTACAAAAGTTTAGGCGTTAAAGGAGGCCAGTGGTGGTAACTCCTTATACAGAAATTGTACAGGGTAGGAAAAGAACCAGAACTTTTGAAAGTTCTGTAGACGGAGAAGAATTAGTTTGGCACAGAGATAGGCAAACAAGAACAGTTAAAGTATTGGAGGGCACAGGTTGGAGATTTCAAATGGACAACCAATTGCCACAAAAATTACAACAAGGTGATGTCCTCCACATACCCAAAGAAACATATCATAGAATAATGGCTGGAGACAGCAACTTGGTAGTGGAAATAGAAGAACATGAAGATTAATCAAGTAGACGAAAAGTGGAGCGAGAAATACAAGCGTAGTATTGACTGTGACAACCCACGAGGTTTCAGTCAAAAGGCCCATTGTGCTGGACATAAAAAAGCTAATGAAGAACTTACTGACTTCAACAAAGATGAGCCAATGAAAAGCACAGTTGCAGTGCCAGGCTATGGCACTATGAATATCGATAGTTTGATGAAGAATGTGATTGATCAAACTACTAACATGCTCAAACAAATGCAACAAAGCACACAAGGCTTTAGAAATGCAGATTATGAACTAAATCGCAATCGAGTATTACCAACTAAAATTGCTGCACTTATACAAGCATTGGATGACCTACAAGCAATACGTGCCAAAGGCGGAGCTCGCAGTCGTAACATACAACAAGAAGCTGAACAAGAACCATTGCCAGTTGATGTTAACAAAATATTTGACAACATACAAGAATTTGAAAGCAGACAATACATCACTCCTCAAGATGCAGACAAAATGCGTCGTGGTGTTCAAAGTTTGACCAGTGGTAGACAAACCATAAACAGCGAAGCTATACTGCAACTATTGACAATGGTAACAAGATGAAAATCAATGAACTAACAGAAGCAGGTGTAGGCAAAATTACCAAACAGAATACCACTGTGGATGTCAAGCCAGGCGAAACTGAACGTCAAGCTGCTAAACTATTCCCTATGAACAAAGGTGGAAAACCACAGCCGTTGCATGCAAAAGCTGCAAAAAACAGTACACCAAACAAATTGTTTAACTTGGGTTTAGCAGAAAATATCAGTGTCACTGGCACAGAACGCAGACGCTTAGAAAGAAAAAAGGGCTTGGAAATAGGATCTCCTGAATGGTTTAAGCATTGGTTTAGTTTGCCTTATCTGAATGAAGGGTCTGAAATATTTTTAGAAGGTTATAAGTTACGATTAGAACGTGGCAAAGAGATGGATGTACTGCACATTGTAGATACAAAGTCAGGAAATCGCACAGAAGTTAGAGGCAAACCTGACTATGAACGTGCATATGATCCTCTAGATCCACTGCATCAGCTGTTGGACAAAATAGGTAAAGCAAGTAATATCAGTGATCTAATTAACGGTGAACCAGTAGGCATTAATCCAAAACACCCAGACGGTGCAAGTGCCAAAGCAGCCGCTGATCGAGCATTTAACGAAGACATAGATGATAGAAAACAACGTATGTTTTTGGATGCCATGCTGGCAGCTATGCACAAACTAGTACAGAGCAAAGGTGACAAACAAAGTTTAGGCAGTTATGCATTTAGTATTGCCAAAAGTTTTGGATACGATCCTAGAGCGTTAATGAATTTGTACAAAGACCGTTACAATGTATCTGAGGATGTAACTGCAGGAGAATTAAATGCACTAGAACGTGTGGTTGATCGTGCATTTGCACAAGTGGGAATCGATGTAGAGTTTACCAAACATTTTTTAGACAGAGCCAATGACAAGCGCAACGGTGAACCTATTACAGTAAAAGAACTAGCACAACTGTTCAGCAAAGAAATACGCACTTGGGGCAAGCCAATTGCGCAAATGGGTCCAGACACCGAAGCCGTAATGAAAGATTTAGAAACAGACATTAATATTCCGTTTGTGTTGCGTTGGAATGGCAAAGAACTAGAAATGATTGCCAAAACTGTGATGCGTAAAAAGAACTTTCGCACCACTAACAAAGAGTTTCCTGTTGAAAACACACCAGGTACTTTGCTACACAAAATAAACTGGGGCGGTCAAAACAAACCACAGCAACCAAAACAAAATACTCAACAACAACCCAAATCAAAGCCTAGGAACAGATACGACAAATTGGTTAACTGGTATAAAGAGTTGTTTAATGAAATAAGGTTAGAAGAAAACTTTGCTGATGGTAAAGTAAAAGGTAAAAGCAGACCAGGGCGTGTAAAACGTTCAGGTGCTAGTTGTGATGGTAGTGTTAGTGAACTAAGACGCAAAGCAAAAAATAGCAGTGGTGAGAAACAAAAAATGTATCACTGGTGTGCTAATATGAAATCGGGTAAAAAGAAATGAGACTACAAGAACTGTTTAACATTAATTTAACTGAACAAACTGGCTCATTTATTGCATACCACGGCTCTGGTGCCAACTTTGATAACTTTTTAAGAACCAAAGCGCATTCCGGCGAAGGCGGAGCAGCGTTTGGATCTGGTATATATATTTCAAAAAATCCTGAAGTAGGTAAATTCTATCAAAAGTTAAGCAACAGCGATACTGCAACACTGTATAAAATAAAAGTTAATATTGACACAAATAAGATTTTAAGATGGGACCGTCCGTTTTCACAACAACCAAAGTTTATTCAAGATGTTTTAAGTACGATTGACTATGATGGTTCTAAAGGAACAGAAGCAAGATATTATTATCATTATCTGAGAGCATCTTATGGATCAGGTGGAATATCCGGACCAATGGAAAGCGAACAAGCCACAAAATATTTAGAAGACCAAGGTATCCAAGCAATATATTTCGTAGGTGATAGAAAGTATAAAGGACCTGGGCGTGATCAATCTCAAAACTTTGTTGTTTTTGATCCAAGTTTAATTACTATACTTAACAAGTATGATACCAATGGTAATGAAATAAAATAATTGACACTTGTTATTAAATAATATATACTTCATAAAAACACATAGGTTAAAATGAAAATAGCAGTACTATTAACTGGGCAACCAAGAAATCTTGAACAAGGTGCCCATTGGTTTAAAAATCATGTATTTCCCAAAGACTGCGGATTGGACGTAGATTACTTCTGTTATTTTTGGGATGACGGTGATCCAAATTTACAATCACGTATTGAAAACACATACAATCCTGTCAGATATCACACACAAAGTTTTGAAAAAACAATTGATAACTTTATTGATCGAGTACAAGATCAAAATTCAAAGTTAGATAATTGGGATTTTGTTCCTGAGGAACGTCAGCAATCAAATCTATTCAGATTAGAGAAAAAATATATTAGTAAATATTCAAAAAATATATGGGGTCAATTTCTTTGTTCACAAAAAATAACTAACATGGTTGGTAATTTAGATCATTACGATATTGTTATCAGAACCAGAAGCGATGTTGCATTTAAAAACATGGAAATTAATTATTGGAAAAAAGCATTTGAAAACATATATCGAAATCCAATATTCAATGACAAAGTATTTACTCCTTGGTTATATATAGAAAGCGGTATTCCTCTGTTTGCAGATTTTGCATTCATAAGCAAGCCAGATGTTTGGTACAAATTTAATTCAAATATAGACGAATATTGTCTAAATCTTGCTACAATTCATAAACAATTATGGTACGAACTAGAAGTAAGTGAATTTTATCATCATCCTCATTGGATATGGAACAAAATGGCTATGTACAGCAAAACAAATATGCTCAGTTTTAGTGTTACTTGGCCTATGCCTTGGGATTGTAAATTGATTAGATATCCTGAAAAGTTAGAAGATTTGTCTTGGGAACACATAGCACAACAACATGAAAAGTATGAAATAGAAAATCCTTATAAACCTAGTAATTAATAAAAATTAAATTTTCCAACAGTATAATATTGACTACGTTTATTGAAATTTTCTAAACTATCTTTCATACTACTGTGTTTTTTAGTTTGAAAATTTCTAGCGTACAAGTGATCAAAATGATCTTGAGGTCTAATATTAAAATTATTAGGAATAGTTTCAGGAAAACGTATAATATTACTTTGAATTCTGTCAGTTAAATGAATTGGTGTGTTGATATTTTTTATACTTTTAAAGAAATGTGTGTGTTGCCCACCTGGCGGTGTTTTCATATCAGTGATATAATCATGAAAAAATGTTTTGTTTAGTTTTTCTACAGTGGAAAGTGAACATATCCACCATCCATCATGTAAACTCACAAGTGCATCAGGATTAGCAGTGTTTATATCATATGGCAAGTCTTGCTGCCATTCTAAACCTTCCCATGCTAGTTCTGTATAAAATGCTTGTTGATTTGCACATTGTTTAATTGCATTCATAATCTTATCGTTGTGCGTTACTAAGTCTGCTATTACATCGTATCTCCATTTGATACAAGCTGCATAATTCATATTGGCATGATGGACCATTTCACAACTTTGAGCCGTAGAATATGCTTGAGAAGCTGTGTGTACATATCTACACCACCACACATGATAGTGCCACCATTTGTCAAATCCATCTTGTGGATTATCGCAATTGTTCAAAAACCAATCAGCATGTAATTCTTTATTAGCAATATTATGTTTAACTAATTCTGCACTACTTTTTGTCCAATCATCGTGTGCTATATGATCATAATAGTCTACAAAATTCCAATACAAATTTTTAAAAGGATTGATTCTATGATACTTGGGTTTGAATATGCTGAGAGCATAATCAATACTACCAGCATTTTCCCACGGAACACATATACGTGTTTTATGATAATCTATAGTATAGGGATAAAGATCCTCAGGTGACCAAAAATGACAGTAGTAATCTATTTGCAGATTGTTTCTTTCTGCAAACATGTCAAACATTTGTTTTATATACGGAAGTGTCTCTGTTTTATCAATGACGAGACCCGTCAGCATTACAGCTATTTTCATTGTAACCTCATTAGCAAAAATACTTATCACTTTTAAAATTACATAAATAAGTATATGAAGGTACATGAGATCATAAGAGAAACAACCACTGCAGGGTCTATTGCAACAGTTGCACAGCCCTTGGGTAAAATGCAAAGACGTAAAAAAGATTCAATCTTTGCTGGTAAAAAAACAAAAGCTGATGCTGACGAGCAACAGTTAAATGATCAAGTGACCAATACAATGATCCGGAGAAACCCATGAGATTGGAAAAAATAAGCACAGTAAAAGAAGTTGCCAAACCACGTGTGGTAAAAGAAGGCAGAGAGTACAAAGTGTTAGATGTCAATGGAGTAGAACGCAAAGTGTTTGAAGACATTGACCTGGCAAAACTTTGGAAGAAAAAACACATGCCTGAACTACAAGAAGGCACAGAACCAGTTGTATACACCAGCGAACTAATGGAAGGTGTACTAGATGCAACTGACGAAGATGGATGGATGGCCAAAAGTCAACTGTATAGACTCAGCAAGTATGCAATTGAACTACACGGTATGATTGGTGATACAGACAACTTAGAACCTTGGGTACAAGCTAAAATTACAAAAGCCAGTGACTACTTGGGCGCAGTAAAGCATTATATGGAATATCTAGCAGTCAACGACTATCCAGAAGTTACTGTAGTAGACGACATGCCCGAAAGTGCAATGGAAAGACTTGAAGAAGCCCAAGAAGAAGGCATGATAATATATGTTGGAGATCAAAAGTTTGAATATTACGACTATACACTAGAAGATGCAATGCGTATAGTTGACGAGTATGCTGACGAAATGGACGGCGAACCATATGAAGTATACAATGCAGACGGTAAATTAGTTTCAAGTGGTACGATGAGAAGTGGTGCATTCCACGAACCTGGAATTGAAGAAGAGGAAATCTAAATGCGTTTAGAGGATTTATTTGAAGCAAACCCTGCACTAAAAGTGTCGGGTTCAGTTGTGGGAGGTAAAAGTCCTGTTGTTTTGGGTACTGAATTCTTTGATATGGCAAAGAAACAAGGTGCTACTCCAAAACAAGCCAGCAATGTAATCGAGTTGTTTCAAAAAAATAATCCTCAATTCCGCGGTCCAAAAATGACGCAGTTCATGCAACAGTTCTTTACGAACAATCCAGATGTATTCAAAACTGCTAACGATAATGTAAAATTAGCCACTGGCAGTGGCGGCGCAGGCAAAGTCAAAGGCAAAATTAAACCTTCAGGCTGGTCAAAACTGTTAGGTTTAGCTGGTAGAGTTGTTGGCGGAGCTGCGATGATGATTTTTGGCAACCCAACGACTGCGGCAGACGCCACACTTTCCGACGAAGATCGTCAAGCAATGGAAATTGCTGATAAAATGATGCAGTCACTTGCAGCAAGTGATCCTCAAGCACTCATAGATATGATAGATGATGAATATAAAAATGCGGATAAAGATGATGTACAATTTGTAGATCCAAGAACACATCCTTACTATACAGATGCACAAAAGCGTGTTGCTGACACTCAAAAAATGCTAGACCTAGAACCAATAGGCGGCGGTATACCTCAACCATCAGCACAAACAGATGCGCCAACACTTGCACAACCAGAAATTAAACCAGAAGAATTACCCAAATCAGAACCTATAACAACGCCCAAGTTTCCAGGTATTCCTGTGCTTCCTGATCTACCTGGACCTGAGTCACCTCTGGAGATTCCAGAACCTGCTCCGAGTGTAGCACCAACTGCACCAAAGCAGCCTGAGCCAACTCAAGATCCACAAGATGCACCCGATGCTCCTACGAGAGATACACCTGTTGAAATACCAACAACTACTCCAACAAAACCAGAAGTTGATCCAGGTAAAGAACAAGAACCAACTGTTGATCCAGATGCTCCTTTACCCAAAGGACCAGTAGTAAATCCAGACGCTCCTGGTCAACCCAAAGGACCAGTAACTGATCCAGAGAAACTTCCAGATGCACCAAAAGTATTAGATAAACCTGTAACAACCCGAGCTCCAAGTACACTTACTGTACCGGGTCCTGCTCCTCGTGTGAAGACAGATATCGGAACTACTCAACCACCCAGAGGCGGCAAAGGCAAAGAGAAAACACGCAAGAGAATACGTTTTGGTTTACCTGATTTAACGAAAAAACAAAGAGATTACACACTGAGTCCATTCACTCCTTTACCAATGCCAGATCCTATGAAACTTGCAAGATACAAAAGTTTCGGTGAGAGTGTTGAAGAGCGTGAAATGACCAAAGCTGAAAAAGCCAAAGAAACACGTTTAAAGAAAAAATATGATGACAGCGGTATGAAAGCTGCAATGAAAAAACAATATGGTAAAGACTGGGAAACAGTTTACTATGCTACAATTAGGAAACAAGCCATGGAAGAAGGATATCAAATCTTACCACCAATCGACAGAGATCGTTATGATGAAATACAGGGCATGGAAGGCCCAATGATAACTCGCAGTGGAAAAGTAGTGTACTATGATCCACAAGAAGGAGCATACTACGACAGAGACACAGACATGTATCTCACATATGATGAATGGAAAGAACTAGACAAAGCACCACACACAGCAGAAGCAGTAAAACCAAAGGATGATCCTTATTCAGAACCAGGTAGACCTGGAGGTAAAAATCAAGACAAAGGCAAAAAATCTCCTAGCCTTCCAACAGCTATCCGTAGCTATCTCAAAGGCGGTGAACGCAGTTTGGGAATGCCTGATCCAATGAATATTCATGCAAGATTAAACGCAAGTGTTGAACAACGTGCTAATGCACTGTTTGACAGAGCACTAGCAGAGTTTGAATTCAATCCTCGTGCTGGACACATGGATCAACCAAGTCATCCACAAAACAAAGGTTTAACAGATCCAAGAAAATCAAGTCCTCGTCCAAGACTACGTCCTGAACCTGAAATTGATCTTTCACCTGATGCAGAAGCACCTGATCAGGTACACGTTAAAAAGTCAAGTGCGCCAGCCAGCAGCCCACGTCCGAGACTGCGTCCAAAGGATGTAGAGATGAAAGCTGCAATCGATGCTGCGGTACGTCAGGCAATGGGGGAAGAAAGCGTAAACGAATGGGGCGGTGATGATCAATACCAAGCAGTTGAAGGATTCATTGAAAACGCTCTTAGTATTTTTGATGAAATGCTAGACAACGGAGTAGATGAACTTCGTGCTAGAGCAGAAGCACACGACTATCTCAAAGGAGAACTAGGCGACTTAGGTGTTACTCACGGTGATATGGAAAGTAAACAGTATCACAGCGAATTGGAAAAAGAAATAGTACAAATCATGAATCGTCGTGACAAAGGAATGCGTGAAGGACACAGTCCACACAAAAAAGGTACAGCAAAATATAAAGCACACATGGCAGCAATGCATGCTGGTATGAACGAAGGCAAGTACGGCAAGAAGAAAAAGAAGAAAAAATATAACGAAGCTGACGATGAGTCATCATATGGTTGGGACGATGCTGCTATTGCGGCAGGCGCTTTAGGTTCTGCATATGCTACAGGTAAAATAGCAAACAGAACTCCAAAGCCACTTACACCTATGCAACAGTTGAAAAAAGACCAAAAGGCTGCAAGACAAGCACAAAAGCAACTGGATAGACAAAATCGAAAACTAGCCAAGAGCAACATGAGCGTAGCACAAAGCAATGACAAGATCGTTCGATTGAAACAAAAGTATCCTAATTTAGGAAACCAAAACATCAAAGCTGTGCCAAACAAAGCAACAAAATTAGGAAAAGCAGCCAAATTTGGAAAAGCTGCACTTGGAAAACTAGCATGGCCAGTAGCACTTGGTATGACAGCATACGATGCAGCTCGTGGTTATCGTGCAGATCCCAATGCTAGCTTTGCACAAAAAATTCGAAATGCAGGCAATACAGCACTAGACGGTGCAACATTTGGATTGTACGGAAAAGATGCTACTCAAGAGTCACTACAAGCACAAGGATTTACTGTGCAAGATCTTCAAGAAAAAGTAGATCAATTTATTCTAGTAAAAGAAAATGTTGATACACTGAGAAAAATTGTAGCTGATAAGAGTGTAATGCCAGTCAAGTTCGAAGATGGTACTATGAAAGTAGACATGACCACAGCTAGTATTTTCTTACAAGCATTCGACAAAATGCGTGAAGACAATCAAGCCAAAGTAGCTGAAATGATGAGAACCAAAAAAGGATTCCTAAGGGTAATGGATATTATCTACGGAGCAATGAAATGAGACTGGATGAGCTCAAATCAACACCTTTAACTGAAGAACAATTTGATGAAGCAGCAGGCAAAAAAGACGCTTGCTATTACAAAGTTAAAAGTCGTTACAAAGTATGGCCCAGTGCATATGCAAGTGGCGCACTGGTAAAGTGTCGCAAAGTAGGTGCTAAGAACTGGGGCAACAAGAGTAAAAAGTAATGTTGGTTAATGACATCATATTAGAATCATATTATGATTTTGTTAAAGATGACAATGTTGAAGATATCATTGATCATGCAAAATCCACTGGACGCACTCATAATAATCCAATTTATATTGATTATAGTGTTAAAAATAATCCTAAATATGATATGATTTCACTATCAGTTATGGCATATAAACCAGAAGCACCAGATCAACTAGTAAAACAAGCAGATGAAGACGGATGGTATGTTGAACTTCGTGCAATTTTTATCAAAAATCGCAATTATCAATCAAGTGAAAAATTGAATGCTAATCAGTTTCAGCGAATGATGGATAAACTTAATGCTGCGGACAATGTTGAACGTATTGAAGAAAATTTACGTGCTTGGTTTGGTAAAGGTAAAAAGGGCGGTGCTGGCGGTGGTGGCTGGGATCGTTACAACACCAAAGGTGAACGTATTGGTAAATGTGGCGATGCTAAAAAAGGTGAAGGCAAACCTAAATGTCTAAGTAAAAGTAGAGCTGCAAGTTTAAGAGCTAAAGGTGGCAAAAAAGCAATTGCTGCCGCTGTACGTAAAAAGAGAAGAGAAGATCCGAATAAGAATCGCAGAGGTAAAGCTAAAAACGTAAGCAACACAACACGCAAATCATAAAGGAGAAGCAATGACACTTACACTTAACACAAAATGTAAAACCTGTGGACACGAGTGTCACTGCCATAAACAAGATTGCGATAAATGTATAAATGATGTTTGTACCAAATGTGTGTGCGATAATGCTGTGGGACTAGAAACTGATGCTCGTAAGTGGGCTTGGGAAGACAGCGGAGTCGAACAAGGCTTCAATTAATGCACCCAGAAGAAATAGTTTGGCAAACAACTGCTCCTGAAGATTTGTGGATATTTGATAAACTAATACTATCAAGATATCTTGGTTATACATGTGGTCCAACAGGAACCAGTGTTCCTACACCCGGATACTATATTGTGCGTCCTTGTGTAAACGCATTTGGACTAGGATTAAACGCACAAAAACACTATATACAAGACACAACAGACTATCTAACACCTGGTCATTTTTGGTGTGAGTGGTTTGAAGGAGATCATATCAGTGTTGACTATCTAAACGGACAACAAGTACTAGCAGTACAAGGATTTAAACCACCAGGAACATTTACACGGTGGGACCGCTGGGTAAGAGTAGATACTCAGATACCTTTACCTCCAATACTAGATTATATAAAAATCAAATATGATAAAATAAACTGTGAATTTATTGGTGATAAATTAATAGAAGTTCATTTGCGTCACAACAGCGATTTTCCACATGGTCGCAACGAATATATTCCTGTGTGGCAGGGCATGAATGAAACACCTCCAAAAGGCTACGAATATATACAAGATCCTGATGTTCATGGCAGAATTGGAGCGTGGGTAAAATAAATACGTATACAAAAAGGGAGTATTCATTATGAGTACATTTGAATTTGAATTCACAGAAGATCAAGTGCAAGAACTGCTAAAAGGTAATGGCGAATACGCAGAGTGGTTTGAAGCAATGGAAGAGATACTTCCATACTATGATATTACAACTGTTGATAGAGTAGCAGGCTTTATAGCACAGTGCGCTCATGAAAGCAACAACTTTAGAGTTACACAAGAGAACTTGAACTACAGTGCAAAAGGATTGAATGCTGTATTTCCCAAGTACTTTGTAAGAGCCGGAAGAGATGCAAATGCCTATCACAGACAACCAGAAAAGATTGCAAACGTAGTGTATGCAAACCGCATGGACAATGGTGACGAAGCCAGTGGCGACGGATGGCGCTTTCGCGGTAGAGGAGTTATTCAACTTACTGGTAGACACAACTATACCAAGTTTGGAGAGACACTGGGCTACACAGCAGAACAAGCAATCAAATATCTCAAAACCAAGAAAGGTGCATTGGAAAGTGCATGTTGGTTTTGGAAAACAAATGGTCTAAACAAATGGGCTGACAAACAAGATGTTGTTGGCATGACCAAACGTATCAATGGCGGAACTATTGGACTAGAAGATCGCAAGAAGCACTACAAGCATGCACTAGAAGTATTGGGCGGCAGTTGGAGCCCACCACCTTTTACACACAGTACAGTGAAAAAAGGCAGCAAAGGTGAAACTGTAAAAGCAGTACAAAAAGCACTTGGTATTAGTGCAGATGGTGACTTTGGTCCAGGAACAGAAGCCGCTGTAATAGCATGGCAAAAAAGTAGAGGTTTGGTACCAGATGGTATCGTAGGAAAAGCTACACTTGCCGCAATGGGAATAAAATAATGAATTGGATTACAAGTAGATTAACAGAACGCACTACCTGGGATGGGCTAGTGCTGATAGCCGCAGGTGTAGCGATGATTGTTGTGCCTGTTGGAATAATTGGACTAGGCTGTATTGCATACGGCGCATGGACAATTTGGAAAAAGGAAGACTAATGGCAAAATCTTGGGCGCAAAAGAAAAAAGAAAACTTAAAGCAGTCATCAAAGTACGGCGAAAAAGGCAAGTAATAGTATGTGGGAAATGATCGAGCGCATGGCCACAGACAGATTGTGGATTTATACTGCACTGGCAGGTAGTGCGTTTGGTGCTATATTTGTAGCATACATGAGTAGCACACGCATTGGTTTATGGTTTTACAGCAAAGTAGACAAATGCGTGGACTATCTTGTTGAACGTTGGGGCTGGACATGGTTACAACAACCAGAAGATGCCTGGCGCCAACGCTATCCTAAGATCACTGCAAAAATTGACCAATTAGAAAAAAGAATTGAAAAGATAGAGAAGAAAAATGTTTAGTTTTGATATTGAAAATATAACCAAAGGTATAGGTGCTATTACAGCAACACTTGCGCTTATAGGTGGCGGCTACACACTGTGGGATAAGCTAGAATCAAAAGAAATTTTAGCCTGGGCACCAGAACATTTCAGTGTGACAGATGCACCTGTTGACGGAACTTTTGATGTAATTGTTGCTCGTGAAAAGTACAGAGATGATTGCAGTGTTGAAGGTTTTACACTTGAGGTAAAAGACAGCAAGTTTATGGTACACAAGGCAATACCCAGCATAGCAAAATTTTCAGGACCTGCAAGTGATAAGATAGACAAGTTTGGATTTTCTTTTACAATAGACAAAGAACACATAGATATGATACCTCCAGGCACTGCAACTTTACTTGCACACATAAATTATCAATGTCCCGAAGGACCAGTGGTTGTAAATTATCCAGATCATCCGAATTTAAAATTTACAATCACTGATTAAATGTGGCAGAGATTTCGTAAATGGCTAAACATAGATCACATTGTGGATTTAGCTGTAGACCTGGCTTTAATTTTATTTGACGTAATCACAAGCCCGATACTAATAGTAATGCGCTTGCTCAGATGGAGCATAGGCAAGTACATGCTAGATGGTGTTAAGAACAAAATTAAAAAACTCATACACTGGCTACAAACCAAACCCTGGTGGGTCAGTGTCATTGTTGCTCCTATTGCACTGATTGTAACTTTTTATACACTGGTTGCTTTATGGCTAGCCAGTGCGGTGTTCGATCCGCAACTGTGGACAGAAGACGAATTACCCAGCGATGATGTAATTATCCAAGAACATCTAAAAAACATTGACAACTCTGAATAATTAATATAGTATGTAACAAATACAAAAGGAGAAACGTATGCCAATACGCAGCTTTAGCGATAGCGAAATTAATAAACTTAAACAACTTGTAAGCGAAGGCATTCAAGTCACAGGTGAAGTAGAAACACTCAAAGAAGGTCTCAGAGACACAGTAAAAGCCATTGCAGAAGAAATGGATATGAAACCAGCAGTGCTAAACAAAGCCATTAGAATTGCATACAAAAATGAATTTGCTAATGTACAAGACAGTTTTAATGCAGTTGAAGAAGTACTTCAAGCAGTAGGTAGAGACAATTAATGCTTGACTTAACAGTCATTGAAGTACAACATTATACAGACAAACTATTTAGAATAAGAACCGAACGACCTCGCAGTTATAGATTTACTGCGGGCGAGTTTGTTATGATCAGTACTGTTGATGATGATACACCTAATAGAGCATACAGTATTACCAGTGGACCTTATGACGACTACTTGGAGTTTTACAGTATCAAAGTACAAGACGGTCCATTAACCAGTCGACTACAACATGTGAGTGTGGGAGACAAAATACTAGTGGGAGAAAAACCCACCGGAACGCTGATACTTGCTAATCTGGAATTAGGTGGGCATTTGGTAATGATGGCTAGTGGTACAGGTATTGCACCTTTTATTAGTTTGTTGCGTGAACCAGAAACATATGACTTATTTGAAAACATCACTGTAACATGGACTACTAGAACACATTCAGAACAAGACTGCTACAGAGACTTTCTCAACGAAATGCCCATTGAGTATATCAGCACAGTTACACAAGAACCTGCTGAACTGCAAGGACGCATTCAAAAGTTTATGGCAGACGGAACAGTTAAGATTGACAATCCTGAATATCAGCGTATAATGTTATGTGGAAGTATAGCATTCAACAACGACTTAAAAGAACACTTCGCTGCACTAGGGTTCAGTGAAGGCAACAAAAAAACACAAGGTACGTTTGTGCAAGAAAGGGCATTTGTTAGTTAATGTATGTAGACGCACTCATTGATAGAGACAAAGATATTATTCACGTTGTAGAACGTGTAAATGGTAGACGAGAGTTCAGGGAATATCCTGCACGTTACTTGTTCTATTACAAAGACAGTCGCGGCAGTTTCGAAAGTATCTTTGGTGACAAACTACAACGTGTGGTCACTACTAGCGGTAAACAGTTCAAAAAAGAAAAGAAACTGTACAGCAATCAACGGTTGTTTGAAAGTGATGTCAACCCAGTATTTAGATGTTTGGCTGACAACTATTTGGGAGCGGATACTCCTAAACTACAACAAGCATTTTTCGATATCGAGGTTGACTTTGACAAAGACAAAGGCTTTGCAGATCCTAGTGACCCATTCAATCCAGTAACCGCAGTTAGTGTACACTTGGATTGGATTGGCAAAACTATTTGTCTGGTTTGTAAACCCAAAACACTAACACGAGCAGATGCACAACTTATTGTAGACAGGTTTGAGGATACTATTCTCATGGACACAGAAGATGAACTGCTGGATACATTCTTGCAGTTGATTGATGATGCAGATGTAATGAGTGGATGGAACAGTGAAGGCTTTGATATTCCTTACTTGGTGAATCGCATAGCAAGAGTTCTTGGCAAAGAACACACAAGACGTTTTTGTTTGTGGGGCAAATATCCCAACAGACGAGAGTTTGAACGCTATGGCAAAGCACAAGAAACATTTGACACAGTGGGTAGACTGCATTTGGATTACATGGAACTGTATCGCAAGTATACATATCATGAAATGCACAGTTATAGTTTGGATGCTATTGGCGAATATGAACTTGGCGAACGCAAAACAGAATATGAAGGCACACTGGATCAGCTTTACAACAACGACTTTGAAACGTTTATTCAATACTCCAGACAAGACGTTGACTTGCTGGTACGTATGGACAAGAAGCTACAGTTTATTGATCTTGCAAACGTTATTGCACATGACAACACAGTTCTTGTGCAAACAACCATGGGTGCGGTTGCTGTTACAGATCAAGCTATTCTCAACGAAGCACACAGTAGAGGACTTATTGTTCCTGACAAGCAACATGACAAAACACAAAAGCACTATCCACAAGCATGTACAGCGGCTGGTGCATATGTTGCTACGCCTAAGAAAGGCTTTCATGAATGGATTGGCAGTATGGACTTGAACAGTCTGTATCCAAGTATTTTGCGCAGTTTGAACATGAGTACAGAAACTATTGTTGGTCAAATTAGACACACACTGACTGTGCCAATGCTAGCAGAACACAAATGGGAAGTTGCAAAAGCGTGGGAAGGCAAATTTGCTTGTCGAGAATATGAACTTGTTATTGCTAAAGATGACGAGACACTGCTATATATTGACTTTGAAAATGGCGAGGAACTGCAAGGCACAGGTGCTGAACTGTATCAAATTATCTTTGAAAGTGGGCAACCTTGGGTGCTTACTAGTAATGGTACAATACTAGATCAAAGTAGAAAAGGCATCATTCCAGGCTTGCTAGAACGCTGGTATGCAGAACGTAAAGTACTGCAAAAGAACATGCGTGAGAATCAAGCGGCAGGTAACATTGAAGAAACTGCTTATTGGGACAAAAGGCAGTTGGTGAAAAAAATTAACTTGAACAGTTTGTATGGTGCGTTACTTAACCCAGGCAGTAGATTCAATGATCCACGCATGGGACAAAGTACAACACTAACTGGTAGATGTATTGCAAGACACATGGGCGCCAAAGTAAATGAACTGTTTACAGGCGAATACAATCATGTGGGTCCTGCAATTATCTATGGTGATACAGACAGTGTGTACTTTAGTGCATATCCTATTTTTCGAGAACAAATTGAAAGCGGTGAGTTTGCTTGGGACAAAGACAAAGTCACTGAACTGTATGAAACTGTGTGTGAACAAGCCAATGAGACATTCCCTGATTACATGGCTAGAGCGCACAACGTATTGGATCGCAAGCAAGGTGAAATTATTGCAGCGGCACGTGAAGTTAGTGCAACTGCTGGTATATACATCACAAAGAAACGCTATGCAATCCTAGTGTATGACAATGAAGGTCACAGAGAAGATAAAGATGATAAGCCAGGCAAGATCAAAGCAATGGGCCTGGACCTCAAAAGGTCAGACACTCCTGCGTTTATGCAAGACTTCTTGAATGAACTGTTACTCAAAACACTAACAGGTACAAGCGAAGAAGAGATTATTGAACGCATTATCGAGTTTCGTAGTGAGTTTAGAAACATGCCAGCTTGGCTCAAAGGTACACCCAAACGTGTGAACAAACTTACACACTACTACAACAGTGAATATATGTTAGATCCTAAAACAGGAGATGAAGTATACAAAGGCAAAGCAAACATGCCAGGTCACGTTAGAGCGGCTATCAACTACAATAGAATGCGTAGAATGAATGGTGACCGTTACAGCATGGAAATCATGGATGGTATGAAGACCATTGTGTGCAAACTAAAACCAAATCCGTTGGGCTTTACTAGTATTGGTTATCCCACAGATGAAACTCGTTTGCCAGAATGGTACAAAGAACTTCCATTTGATACTGACACAATGGAAGAAGGTATTATTACAAAGAAGATTGAAAACTTGTTGGGTGTTATGAATTGGGACTTAACAAAAGCAGAGGACAAAACTACATTTGATAGTTTGTTTGATTTTACTTAGGAAATACTGATGAACAATTTATATTTAGGACCGTTCACTATTACCTTGTTTGGTATAATGGTATTTTCAACAGTATTTGTTTACCTTTTATTAGGAGACAAAGAAGAACAAAGAGATATAACCATGCATAGGACCTTAGTTAATATATTGTGTCTTGGTTGGTTTACAGTTGGACTACTAATGGGTGTACAAACATTTACCTGGGATACAATAGTTAGCTGCGAACCGCACTGGCTTTTTCCAAAGTTTTGTAGCAATGACTAAGTTAGACTTACACGGAAAACATGTACACGAGGCATGGAAACTGGTTGACAGATTCCTCAGCGACTGTTATTATAAAAATATTAAACGCTGTGAAATTATTTGTGGGCAAGGTATGATACGTAACGAAATGGAAACTTGGCTCCACCTAAATACTTTTGTACGAGAATACAGGTTTAACACTCGTACACAAGGTAGCTATACAGTAAACCTAAGGAAAAGGAAAAAATAATGCGAGATTATCTTAAAGATATTGTGCAACACACACATGGACTTGGATTCATTGACCAAGCAAAAGTTGTTAACGAAGATGGTACAACTAACTTAGAAGCTATGGACGATGATCGCACTGTGATTGTGCAAGCAAAGTTCAAAGAGCAAGTACCAGGCTTAGATGGCACATTTGGTTTGCCCAATCTCAGCAAACTAAACGTTCTTCTAAACATTGAAGAATACAAAGAAAATGCAAACATCACTGTGAATACACAAGATCGCAATGGTGAAACTGTTCCATTTGGATTGCATTTTGAAAATGCAAACGGCGACTTTAAAAATGACTATCGCTTTATGAGCAAAGAAGTTGTTGAAGAAAAACTAAAAAGCGTTAAGTTCAAAGGCGTGAATTGGGATATTACTATGGCACCCAACAGCGCAAGCATTGCACGTTTTAAAATGCAAGCACAAGCCAACAGTGAAGAAACTGTTTTTGTTGCAAAAACTGAAGGCAATGATCTAAAGTTTTTCTTTGGTGATAGCAGTACACACGCAGGTAACTTTGTGTTTGCGGCAGGCGTTGAAGGTCAGTTGAACACCGGTTGGAGTTGGCCCGTAGCACAAGTATTGAGCATTCTCAACTTGCCTGGTGATATCACTATGAAGTTTAGTGATGCAGGTGCAGCAATGATTACAGTAGACAGTGGTATGGCAACTTATGACTATATCCTGCCAGCACAGAGTAAGTAATGATCCATAATGAACACACAGACTTAACAAGTACACAGGACGACTTTGCTGTATTCTTGCCAGCACTGAGTACTTTCTACGCTCTATTTGTAGGGCGACAGCGGCGAGGCTTAGAACCATTAGATGAAAACAAGAAAGGTAGTGGGGAACCATATATCCCACTCGAGCGAATCCCCTCGCACCTCACCCATGGCGTAGAAAGTATCAACTGGCTTGCAAAGGAAGGCTTGTTTAGATACAAGTGGAGTTTGCACAGTGCAGGACACGCAAGTCTTGATTTACAAAAAGACATGTACAGAGAAAGTCAGTACAGAGAGCGTGACAGAGAATACAGTTGGCTACTAGGCGACAGTGGAGGCTTCCAAATTGGTAAAGGCAAGTGGGAAGGTGACTGGCGCAAAGGTAGCGGCTGTCCTCAAGCACAAAAGAAACGTGATGGTGTTCTAAGATGGATGGATGCCTTTATGGACTATGGTATGATCTTGGATATTCCAGCCTGGGTTGCACGTAGTCCAGAAGGTGCGGCTGCAAGTAAAATCAGCAGTTATCAAGAAGCAGTAGAAGGCACACAAGAAAACAACGAATATTTTATCAAGCATCGTAATGGTAATTGTAAATTTTTGAATGTACTGCAAGGTGAAAACTTTGCACAAGCTGATGACTGGTACAATCAAATGAAACACTTTTGCGATCCCAAGCAGTATCCAGATGCACACTTTAATGGATGGGCTATGGGTGGGCAAAACATGTGTGACATTGAACTAGCACTCAAGCGATTAGTTGAACTAAGGCATGATGGATTGCTTGAAGAAGGACTACATGATGTTATGCACTTCTTGGGTACAAGTAAACTAGAGTGGGCATTGGTACTTACAGCAATACAGCGTGGTGTTCGCAAGTATCACAATCCTAAATTTACTGTAACATTTGATTGTGCAAGTCCTTTCTTGTGTACAGCAAACGGACAATTTTACACAAACTGGCGTTTGGATCAAGACAGCAAATGGAGTTACATGATGCAAGACGCTCCAGATGACAAAGCATATAAAAACAGTACAATGACATTTGATGACATGTGTACACAAATGTATCCAGAATTTCAAAGTAGTCCAATGAGCAAAGGACTTATGTTAAACGACATTTGTTATTATGCTCCAGGTGATAAAAATAGAATGGGTACCGAAACAGCTACAAGTTGGGATAGTTTTGCATATGCACTTATGATGAATCATAATGTTTGGACACACATTAAAAGTGTACAAGAAGCAAATCGTGCATTTGACCAAGGTCAGTATCCTAGTATGATGGTAGATACTAGCTTGGACAAAGTTGAAGTAGCTGATGTAGTTATGAGAGTTTTCGAAGAAAGCGACAAAGGAAAAGCCTTGCAAATTATCGAAGATCATCGTAAACTATGGATGAAAGTAATTGGCACTAGAGGACATGTTGGTAGAAAAACTATTAATGCCAGTGCGCAACTAGAAGCACACTTTGAAGGTGTTGAGTTTGCTGGTGCTAAAGAAAAAAGAGAGAAACCTCAATTAACGAGTAACTTTAATGCACTCTTTGACTAAAGCATTGATTGTAGGCACTGGCTTTGGCAGTCTCTACAAACAAATATACCAAGACATGAATGTTGCTGTAACCACAGTGGACATTGCAGATCCCAATGCCGACTATAAGCATGTGTATCAAGCACTGCAACAAGGTCTAGTGCATTGGGATGTATGTCACATTACAACTCCAAACTACACACACTATCCACTAGCAGACCTTTGTGCAAACTTTTGTGACATTGTATTTGTTGAAAAGCCTGGTGTAGATGATCCAGAGCTTTGGGAAGAACTGTTGACAGATCATCCCAATACACGTATTATGATGACCAAAAACAATCAATACAGAGACAATGTACATCAAATACGTGAAGCAGCAAGTCAAGGTCAAGTGCGTATCAATTGGATCAATGACAACAGAGTACCCAAGCCAGGCAGTTGGTTTACTACAAAAAAACTAGCATTTGGTGGTGTGAGCAGAGACTTGATGCCACACTTGTTGAGCTGGGTACAAGTATTAGAACCAGACTGGTTGCATATGAAACCCAAGTTCAGTCGCTGTGATCAGAAATGGACATTACAACATTTGACAGGAAGTGATTATGGTGCTATAAATTATAAAGGCACATATGATGTAGATGATATGTGTTACATTGATCTTGGTAGATACAATCTACACGCAGATTGGCGCAGCGGCACAGGAGACGACATTGCTATACACACAGACAAAGTTAGTTTTCAACTAGGACTATGTCCTGAAAGTGCATACGAAGCAATGATACGTATTGCACACGAGAACCTAAATAATGATGAGTTTTGGAACAAGCAAAAGGACATGGATCTATGGATTCACCGGATCTTAAACAACCTGTAAGACAGTTAGTAACCAGAGGCAATGGTGTATTCATCGAACAAGACTATTTGGTGCCCATGTTACTCAAAGATGAAATACGTGTTCGTGCAATAATGACAGGTGTTTGTCGCAGTGACATTGACATGATGACAGGTGACTTTACACTATTGCCCACAGAAATGCATGGACACGAAGGCTTGGGTCAAGTAATTGCAGTAGGCAATGATGTTGATGATTGCGGAATTGGCGATTATGTTGCTACCAGAGGCGAGCCTGCATATGCAGATATTTACAATTGCAAGAAAGGCACATACTGTGTAGTTCCAGAAGCACATCCAGATTATATAATTGAACCTGTAGCATGTGCAGTTAACATGGAGTTGGTTTGTCAACAAGAACTTACGCAACGAGATGGCGGTAGAATGCTGATTATTGGCACAGGATTTCTTGCTAGAGTATTTCACCAAACTGTAATAGAACAAGGATACGATTATCAAATTGATGTAATAGGCAAAAGCAATGCTGATTATTGGGGCACGGAAATGCTGGTTGACGGCAGCTATGCAAAGTATGACGTAGTAGTAGATCTCAAAGGTGAAGACAAAATTAAGTTTGTTAAAGTTAACCCTAATGCACTTGTGATAATGGCTAGTGCGCCGCACAGAGAATATAATTTTCCTCTCGAAGATTGGCTGTGGAATAATGTTACAATCAAAATGCCAAGTCCGAGAGCAGAAACATTTCACAGTGCTATGAAACTAGCAACACGCATGGTAGCTCAAGGAAAGATAGAGCTTGACAATGTATGGACACGTGAGTATAATAGAGAAACAAATTGGCAACAAGCATTCAGTGATGCACTAACTAGACCTGAAGGCTACAATAGAGGTTATATCAAATGGGATTAGACACAGACGAACGTCAGGACGTAGTTTATTTTATTGGCACAGAAGTTGAACGCACAGCAATGTATGGAGAAAAAACTCTGTTTGTGGTTGGTATTCAGCCTTGGGAAGATATCCAAAAACGTGCAGACGAACATGGCATTCGACATTTATATTTTGGTACCAGTCAAAGTTTTCATCCTAAAAACGATGAGGACTATGATATGTGGGAATCTATGATCAAACCTTTACTTAAACTAGGATACTGGTGTACATTAGACTTCGGTGTAGAGTATGCATCGGATGTACTTGAATGTGGGTTTGACGAACATGATAACTACATTAGTATGATAAGTGTTAAACTTCCATACATTAAACAATTCAACTATAATGCAACACTTAAATTAGATGACACAACATGGGGTAAAAGCAATCCAGGCGTATGGTGCCACAGTGTGCATGACTTAATGGATCGCTCGGTTTACACAGACTGGCGAGACTATGTTGGTGATACGGTAATCGAATGAACGGAAATAAACGAATAGGATTTACATGTAGCACATTTGATTTGTTACATGCAGGACATATTGCTATGCTCAGAGAAGCCAAAGAGCATTGTGATTATCTTATTGTAGGGTTACAAACAGATCCTACAATTGATAGACCAGATACAAAAAACAAACCTGTGCAAAGTTTAGTAGAACGCTACACACAATTATCAGGTGTAAAGTATGTGGATGAAATTATTCCTTATCAAACTGAACAAGATTTAGAAGATATACTAGCCATGTATCATATAACAGTAAGAGTTCTTGGTGAAGAATATCGTGAAAAGGAATTTACAGGCAAAGATGTTTGCCGCAAGCGTGGTATTGAATTATATTTTAACAAAAGAGATCATAGATTTAGTACTACAGATCTAAGGGAAAGAGTAAGTAATGAGCCCCGTGGAAAACCGCATTAATAAACTTGTAAAAGAGCACAGAATGCTTGACACAGAAATAAAACGACTATACAATACAACAAATAGCGAAAAAACATTAAAAGCTATGAAACAACGCAAACTCAAACTTAAAGATGAGATAACTAAACTCAAAGGAGATACAAATGGTTAAAAAAATTCGTGTATTAGACGAGCCAGTACAAGAAGTTTCAGAAGAAGTAACTTTGGAAACTATGCATGAACTGGCAAAGACCATGGATTGGAAGCTGTGGGAAATACTGCAAATTATGCAACGATTTGAAAAGAAAATCAGTGTGCTAGATGGTGCTGGTATACCAGATGAAGAAGTCAGTTCTAAACAATCGACAAAACCCAAAGTTGTTAAAAAATAATGTTAGATCGAGTCGAACCAGAACGCTATTATGAATGGATGCTCTGGAAGATGAGACAGGAAGATGCAAAAATGCAAAAATTAAAAAAAACTAGTAGCATGATTTGGGTTACATTTCGCAAAGAAGGTTTACACAAATATCCTGCGGCACTAGATGATCCGAAGCTAGCTACAGGCGGGGCAGATGATGTTAGCTTTTTAGGCTATATTCATAGACACATGTTTCACTTTAAAGTTGCAATTGAGGTGTTTCATGATGATCGTGATATTGAATTTATACAATTTAAACGTTGGTTAGAGAATCTATATGCAGAGGGTACACTGCAATTAGATTTTAAAAGCTGTGAGATGATCTGCGATGATCTTGCAGAAAGTATTAACAACAAGTACCCGGGAAGAAAACTTAACATCACTGTCAGTGAAGATGGTGAAAACGGCGCAACCATTGAATACGAGGTATCATAATTATGCGACAACACCGTATTAGTATTAACGATATTAAATACGATCTCATCAAGATCATCGAACCCCACGATGGTCGTTTGGAAACCAAAGAATCAGGTGGGGCAAAAGTTGAAAAACTTTTTGATTCTTATCTCAGAGATTTGCGCAGAGCTGGAATGATTCAACACTATGATATTGAAGTTACCCAGCGTCCTACAGCATTTACCTATGACGTAAGTGTTAAAGTAAATGCTGACAGAAGTCCTAAAAAACTTAAAATACACGTTGGTGTATTTACACAACCTTGGACACAAAAGTCAGCAGCATGACAGTCTATATTATAGATATCGAGGCTGTTGACACACGCTACACTGCACAGTGGAAGGAACATCTTCCCGAGCAGTTGCGCAACCGCACTGATGATGTAGTTGTTATCAGCGGCGGGGAAACGCCTCAGGCTACTACGCCTGGGGCATTTCTTAATTTTGGAGGCACTAATGTATACAAATCTAATCAACTTGAGCAATTGGGTAGACTGTTCTGTGAAGGGAAAATTAACGATGGCGATTATTTCCTTTACACTGATGCTTGGAATCCTACTGTTATTCAGTTACGATACATGGCTAGCCTTCTTGGCACAGATATTACTATCGGTGGCATGTGGCATGCCGGTAGCTATGATCCTCAAGACTTTCTTGGACGACTAATCGGCGATGCAGCATGGGTAAGACATGCTGAGAAAAGCATGTTCTGGTGCTATGATCACAACTACTTTGCAACAGAGTTTCATTTAAACTTGTTTGCTGAGAACTTGCTAAACTACAAAGGTATGTTTGGTATGACAGCGGCAGAGACACTCAAAGACAGCAATGATAATATTGTTATCACAGGATGGCCCATGGAGTATATGCAGGACATATTGCTTCCATATAAAAACATGGAAAAGCGTAACACAGTAGTATTTCCGCACAGACTAGCACCTGAGAAACAACTGGATATTTTTAAAGATTTGGCAACACAGTTACCAGAATACGAATTCATAGTTTGTCAGGAACAACAATTGACAAAAAATGAATACCATAATATACTTGGTGAAGCTAAGGTAGTGTTTAGTGCTAACTTGCAAGAAACACTGGGTATTAGCGCATATGAAGGTGCGTTAGTAGGAGCCATTCCTATGATGCCTAATAGACTCAGCTATACAGAAATGTATGATGACGAATTCAAGTATCCAAGTGAATGGACAGAAAGTTGGGATAGTTATCAAAAGAACAAAACCAAGATTGTCCAAAAGTTAAAAAATTACATGGAAAATCACAATAATTATCACAACATGTTAAATACAGAGTCAGCACGTTTGACACAGAATTTTTTCAGTGGCAATCGTATGTATGACACAATAACACAAAGTGACACACCACTATAACTCGGAGCAATTAATGGAAAAATCAAAAGAACTAAAGGCACGCCTTGACGATGCAGGCATTCGTTATTGGGCGGGCGATAATATCTCCTCAGTAATGCAACCAGGAGACAAAGAAGAACTTATCGAAGAACTTACAGATAAGTTTGAAGCAGTACTAGACAGTTTAGTAATCGACAGACACACTGACCCAAACAGTATGGATACTGGTCGTAGACTTGCTAAAATGTATGTTAAAGAACTGATGGCAGGACGTTATGATCCAATGCCCAATGCAACAGCATTTCCCAATCACACAAATGACAGGTACACAGGTATGCTAGTGGTTCGCAGTGAACTTGTTAGTATGTGCAGTCATCACCATCAACCAGTAAAAGGAGTTGCGTATATAGGACTTATCGCAGCAGACACACTTATTGGGTTGAGCAAGTATACTCGTATTGCACAGTGGTGTGCAAGACGTGGTACATTGCAAGAAGAACTTGCAATGGACATTGCCCGCGAAATTATGAAAGCAACGGGCAGTGAAGATGTTGGCGTATATATCCAAGCAACACATGGTTGTTGTGAAAATAGAGGTATTATGGCAACTAGTAGTTTAACACAAACCACTGTACTCAAAGGCGCTTTTAACAGCGACATGGGTACTAAAAAAGAATTTATGGACAATATTAAACTACAACAAGAATATACACGATAACGTGTAGGCAGAGTCGATCCTGCCTTAACACCCTCGAAAAGGAAAAGACATTGAAACTATTTAAATTACTTACTGCCGCTTTAGTAGCGGCTGGTCTCTTTGTTTCTCCTGCAGCGTCGAAAGATAAAGTGAAAGTAGGTTTTATCTACGTGGGACCAATTGGTGACCACGGCTGGACTTACCGACATGATATTGGACGTCAACAAGTAGAAGAAGCATACGGAGATCGTGTTGAAACAACTTATATCGAATCAGTACCAGAAGGTGCAGATGCTGAACGTGTACTAACACAAATGGCTCTGCAAGGACATGACATTATTTTTGCTACTTCATTTGGATATATGGATGCAGTGGAAACTGTTGCTAAGAAGTTTCCAAACACAAAATTTGAACATGCAACAGGCTACAAAACAAACGGCGTGAACAGTTCAAACTATGGACTAAGACTATACCAAGCAAGACACGTACAAGGTGTTATTGCAGGTATGATGACCAAAACAAACAAAATTTGTTATGTAGCAGCGTATCCAATTCCAGAAGTTATCCGTGAGATCAACACATACTATCTTGGTGCCAAATCAGTTAACCCTGACGTTGATATCGACATAGTATGGGTATTCACTTGGTATGATCCAGCAAAAGAACAAGATGCGGCTGTTGCTCTAATGGGCCAGGGCTGTGATGTGATTGCACAACACACAGACTCGCCTGCTCCACTACAGGCAGCAGAAGTCCAAGGCAAGATTGGCTTTGGCCAGGCATCAGACCAAATCAAGTTTGCGCCTAAAGCACAACTTACAGCAACAATTGACAACTGGGGTCCGTACTATGTTGAAAAAGTAGGACAGGTACTAGACGGTACTTGGACACCAATGTGTGATGGTCCAGACGGATGCTACTTTGGACACATGAATGATGGTTCAGTTGAAATGGCACCATTTACAAATATGCCAGCCGACGTGGCAGCAAAAGCACAGGAAATCAAAGATGCTATTACAGCAGGAGAATACTTTGCTTTCACTGGTCCATTAAATGACAATCAAGGCAATCAAGTGTTGGCAGCAGGCGAAGTTGCTGATCGTGCGCATCTAGACACTATGATGTACTATGTCGAAGGTATTGATGCAACGGTGCCTAACTAATGATTCCAGTAATTGATTTAAAAGCATCGGACGCTTTAGATCGCATTGACGAAGCTTACACCACTGTAGGCTTCGCAGTGTTTACAAATGCGTTGGATGCAGAAGACAGTACAGATATGAAAAACTGGCAACAACAAATGAAAACATTTTTTGACTTGCCATTGGAAACAAAAAAGCAGTATCCTTATGAAGGTGATACCAACTTGGGTTACAGCATTATGGGTGCAGAGAATGTAGATCCTACAGCACCAAAAGATATTAAAGAATCATTTAACTATAATAATATGCGTATGCCTGAACACTTGTGGCCAACCGAACTAGAAGGCTTTAAGCAAAGTGCATTAGAAAGTATTGATATTGCAGATAGACTTACACTGCGTATCTTGGGCAAGTTTGATGAAATACTGGACACAGGTACTACACTTGTAGATGCACACAGTGAACCATTCAATACTACACGGGTTATACATTATCCTGCGTATGATGGACCTGTTGAAGATAAACAGATGCGCATAGGAGAACACAGTGACTACGGTACTATTACTTTACTATGGCAGATTAATGACGTACCTGGACTTGAAGTGCAAGACTTATCTGGGAATTGGCATCCCGTCCCATATGCGGATGACGGTGTTGTTGTTAATATTGGTGATCTACTTCAGCGTTGGACTAATGATTATTTCAAAAGCACTAAGCATAGAGTTGTAAACAGTCATATACATCAACAGCGTTATAGTATGCCACACTTTGTTGATCCTACACCTGGAACTATTGTAAGCAATTTACGCAAAGGTGAAGCAGCAAAGTACGATCCAATTGAATCAAAAGAATATTTGATGTGGCGACTAGCACAGAGTTACTAAATGACAGATGAAATACAAATATATGACGATTATCTAGCAAGCCAAGAACTTGATAATCTACAAAACTTGTTTTTTAACAATACAGATTTTCCTTATTTCTTTAATAATCATAAAGTTGACCAGGGAGATGGGTTTTCACAATTTACTCATCAATTCTATATAAACAATACCATTAATAGTAATTTTTACAATTATTTAAGTTGTATACTAGATAAGATAGATCCGTTGGCTATTATAGGAATTAAAGCAAACTTGCAAATGAAAACCAAAGAAATCAAAACAACACCCATGCATCAAGATTATGCTAACACGCTAGACAATCAAAAAACTGGAATATTTTATGTAAACACAAACAATGGTAAAACTATATTCGAGGACGGACAAGAAATTTCTAGTGTTGCTAATAGATTGATTGTTTTTCCAGCAAAAAGATATCATGCAGGAACCACTCACACAGATGCAGATTATAGATGTGTTATTAACTTGAATTGGTTTTAAATGAGGGTATTAACCATGCACAGTACAAGCGGTAGTATCATCCAAGCAAACGATGACCAAATTGATATGAAAACTGACTTGATTGTCAAAGGCAGAAACATACTAAATGAACTTGACAATCTACACCGACATATGCTATTATTACCAAGAGATCAGAAATTACAAGACAAGTATCCTGAACTCAAACAAGCGTATGACGCATACAATGAGTTGTACAGAGAAATCCTTATAGCAGATAAGATGATGAACAATGATTAAAAAATACTGTATGCAAGATTATTATTATGTTTCTACAGTAAAGGAACATCTTGATTATAAGATAAAGTTAATTGATGCTATAGAATCTATGCCTAGTCACGAATCCTTTAAACCGTATGAGAATTTAACAAATCAAGATTATAGATTACCAGAAGATTTTCCTAGACCATATTTAGATTTATTTTACGAAATGGTTGTTCCATATGTAAAAGATTTAGGAAATTTATTAGGATTTTATGCCTGGCAAATACATAATGCATGGTTTCAACAATACTACAATAACGATTCTCACGATTGGCACAATCACGCTTGTGTAAATTTTACTAATATATATTACTTAGAACTTCCTAGTCAAGAGTTAGTAACAGAACTATATGATCCTCATAGCAAGAAAATTGTTAATCTTGAAGGAATAGAAGAAGGACAGTTTGTTACATTTCCGGGTCATTGGATACACCGATCACCAAAAAATCTAACAAATGAAAGAAAAACAATTGTAGCATTTAACACTAGTTACGGAGAAGTAGATTTTGAATCTATTAATAAAGCATTAGCAGATGAGATGATGAACAATGATTAAAAAACATAGATACAGTTGGCAAGACGTAGAAAAAATGTGTGTACAGATTGTAAATCAAATGTATGCAGACAGATGGAAGCCTGATTACATTGTAGGCATTACACGAGGTGGTAATATTCCTGCAACTATTATTAGTAACATGACTGGTATTCGTTGCGAAGCTCTCAAAGTAAGCCTGCGTGATGATGACCGTGAAAGCGAAAGTAACTGCTGGATGGCAGAAGATGCATTTGGTTATGTACAAGAATATGACAGAGCAGGTATATTTGAAAAATCAACTAGTGATCCTGCAAAGAAAAAGAACATACTTATTGTAGATGACATCAACGACACTGGTGCTACATTCAATTGGATTATGCAGGATTGGCAAAGTGGTTGCTTGCCTGATCATCCAAATTGGGACACTGTTTGGAATCAAAATGTTCGTTTTGCAACACTAACAGACAACCTAGCCAGTGAATTCACAGAGCATTGTGCGTATACATGTCATGAAATTAATAAAGCTGAAGAAGATGTTTGGCTGGTTTATCCTTGGGAAGATGTAGGAGAATACAATGTGGACACTTTGGATTATTAGTACAGTTGTTGGGTTAGAAGAACCTAAATACACTCGTTACGAAGAATATGCTAGTAAGTTAGAATGTCAAGTTGCTTGGCATAAAATTACTACAGATTTTACACAAGGTGAAGCAGCATTTTGTGAGGGAGAAGATAAATGAGTTTCGAATGGAATCGTATTCACAAATGGGAAGAAAATCTTGAACGTGATGCAACAGATGGCGTTTATGAATATGTATGTGAATACTACGGAATCGACGATGTAGAAGAACTTACTGAAGAACAGCTAGCAGAAGTTGAAGCATTTAGAGATGAACTAAACGAATACAGTCTTATGCAAATTGGATTTAGCAACTTAATTAATCATGTAGAATCAATCCATTGGGAGAAAGAAAATGGGTAAGAAAATTTATATTCGTGGTAATAACTACGGTGGTGAAATGACCATTGGTGAAGTTACAAAGGAGTTTGTAGAATATTGGCAACCTATTTGTAAAGAAGAAGGCGACAGTCGTCTTATTGATCATTTAATGGCACTAGAAGCTTGGGATAGTGATCCCGAAGACGAAGAAGGATTTGATTCGGACAGTCCGCCAATATACACAGACGACACAGTTTGGAATAACTGGTACGAAAATGACGAAATTCATCATGACAACAGTGCAAACGGAACAGAACTTTGGGCATTCCCAATGACTGAAGGTGAACATGGTGAGCCAGTTTACGACTGGGACGAACGTATTGAATTTGAACCACATCAACTGTACAGTCGCGAATGTTACACACAAGAAGAATATCAAAATGAAGAGCCAGATGAGGACAACAGTGTTCCTGTACTAGTATTTTATTCAAGTGAAAAAGGCGAGTTTGGGGGCTGGACTGTCGAGCTAGAGGACGACGAAGAGTTTGATCCTAACAAAGTAGCTGTAAGTATTGTTGAAACTGATCATGGCGAAATGATCGAACGTCTGTTTTATGACAAAAAAGAATATGATTGCGAATATGACTGGTGTGATAGTCGCGGCAAAGGTTACTATGCACACGTAGCGTGGTTCAACAAACGTTGGGAAGATCCGCATATTAACGAAGAAACAGACAAAGATATGTGGGATGAAGTTTGGGAATACTACGATGACGAGCTAGCTGAAAAGGCTGCCGTTGAATGAGAGGAAGACTAGAAGTTTATGCAGGTCCGATGTATGCCGGCAAAACCAGCAAACTGTTACAGCGTGTATTGTGGATTGACCATCAACAAAAGAAAGTATTGTGCATAAAGCCTTCTAAAGACGATCGCTACAGTCAAGATACTATTGTAACACACAATCAGCTGAGTTATCCTTGTATAAGTATCAGTGAGTTTGATGAAATAGAAGAACACTACAACATCATGCCCTATAACTTTAATACAGTAGTATTAGACGAAGTGCAATTCATGAACGCTAAAGAAACCGTCGAAGGTGTTGAACTGTGGTTGCACAGTGGCGTAAATGTAATTGCCGCAGGACTAGATCAAGACTCAAGAGGTGTACCTTTTGAAACAACCAGTCAACTACTAGGACTTGCTGACTGTGTTGAAAAGATAACAGCCATATGCACAACTTGCGGCAAAGAAGCCACAAAAACTTATAGAGTAAAAGCACAAGGTGAACGTATTCAAGTAGGTAGCATGGGCATGTACGAACCAAGATGTCTTGAACATTGGGAGCCAAAATAATGATCAGATGGGAAGATTATATAAGAACAATACCAAATTATCCACAAGAAGGTATTAATTTTTACGACCTTAACAGTTTGTTTGCTGGGCCTATGTTTAGCAAAGCAGTACAAGAAATGACTAAGAAAGTAACTGAATATACAGACAATCCTACACACATTGTAGGTGTTGAAAGTAGAGGATTTGTACTAGGTGCAGCTATAGCACACGAATTAAACTTACCTTTTGTGATGGTACGTAAAAAAGGTGCTAAGTATCCCGGTGAATTATTAGAGCAAAGCTATGATTTAGAATATGGTAGTGCAACACTTACACTGCAAACAGGACTGTTAGGTCACACAGACCGTTGTGTTATTGTAGATGATTTGGTTGCTACCGGTGGTAGTATGATGGCCACAAGAGACTTAGTAAAACAAACAGGTGCGAAAGTTCTACGAGGTGTTACTGTGATTGATTTGGTATATGTAAGAAGAGATATCGATGCAAGTTTAGATTTTCCTGTTAGCGCACTAGAAACGGTATGGAACAATGAGTGAATGGTATGATGTAATAATTGCAAATATTTTGTTTTGGCCTATCTATATTTGGATGTGCAGTTTACCTGCTAAAATGTTTGAGTATAGTATAAACAATTTTGATAAGGTAAAACGATGAAGTATACAAAACAAGGTGAAAATAGTTGGCTTGTAGAAGTGCAAGAAAACAGTAAAACCAAAGAGCTGTACATCGAATTTCCCCCTGATGCACTTAATCAAGTTGGTTGGGATGAAGGAGATACACTAATCTGGGAAGAATTGCCAAGTGGTGCATGGAGTGTAACAAAAAAATGCACATAGGTGTAGTCGGATGTGGCTTTGTAGGAGGCACAGTTGCTGAATACTTAGAAAGTCAATACATAAACGTTTGTAGAGTAGATCCAAAACTTTATCCTAACACAACGTTAGATGATATCAAAGAAACTTGTGAAGGGTTTATACTTTGTTTACCTACACCCCAAGGCGAAAACGGTGTATGTGATGATAGTGCTATTGTACAAGTATTAGAACAATTAAACACAACTAAGCCTGTACTACTCAAAAGCACAGTAACTCCTGATTTACTTGCAAAATATCCTAACAATGTCACGTACAATCCAGAATTTTTGAGAGCAGCTCATGCTAAAGAAGATTTTGACAATCAAGAAATTTTTATATTAGGTAGCGACAACGAACAACACATACAGTTTTGGGAGGACTTGTTCAAAAGTCTAAATACACGAGTAGTGCAAACAAACCGTACTACAGCAAGTATGATAAAGTATGTTCACAATGCATGGTTAGCTACTAAGGTAGCATTTTTTCATGAAGTGTTTGCAAATGCACCCAAGGATATGAACTACAGTATGTTAACAAGTACACTAGCACAAATGCGTAACATCGGCCCAAGTCACATGATGGTACCCAACAGTAAACAAACACTTGGTTTTGATGGCTATTGTTTTCCCAAGGACACAAAAGCCTTGACAGAATTTATGGATCATACTATACTAGAACAAGTCATAACCACAAACAAGCGTCTAAATAAAAGGAATGTTAATGAAAGAACCAAGAGTTGAAAAATTAATTGAAGAGCTAAGATCAAGTGTTGAAAGAATCAATCGCTTGGACAAGCTACTACAACAGTCTGGTGTAACATACAGTTTAAGTCGTAGCACACGTGACGAACCTTTTAAATTACAAGATGTAGTACAGAAAGTAGAGTATTAATGAAACTAAGATACAGTGAAGCATTTTACAGCGTACAAGGTGAAGGCAAATACGTAGGCGTACCCAGTGTATTCCTACGTACTTTTGGTTGTAACTTTCGCTGTATGAACTTTGGACTTCCCAAAGACAAAGATCGTTGGGAGCAACATCAAGAAGGCAATCGTTATAATCCAGAAGTAAAGGAATTAATAGATAAAGGTGTACATTTAACAACTGTAAACTTTGAAGACTTGCCTATTATTCACACAGGTTGTGACACATATGCAAGTATCTATCCAGAGTTTAAGCATTTTAATAAACAAGCTACTGTAGATGAAGTTGTAGATCATTTGATTAGTTTACTGCCAGAAGGTAAATGGACACAGGATAATGGTCAAGATATACATTTAATTCTCACAGGCGGTGAACCTTTACTAGCATGGCAAAAATTATACGTCGAATTATTCGAGCATCCAAAGATGAAGGACTTGAAAAATGTCACATTTGAAACAAACACTACACAACTATTACACGACGATCTGTTCGAGTATATCAATAATAATGACACAATTGAATGGACATTTAGTTGTAGCCCTAAACTTTCCGTCTCAGGAGAAACTTGGGAAACAGCTATCAAACCTGACGTCTTGCGGGATTACGCTCGTTGTGACAACAGTAATGTTTATCTCAAATTTGTTGTTGCTGATATGGATGATGTTGATGAAGTTGGTAGAGCTGTTATGGAATATCGTAGTGCAGGTGTGGAGTGCCCTGTCTATCTTATGCCACTTGGCGGTCGTTCAGAAGGATACGACCTTACGGTACAGGAGGTGGCGAAGTTATGTATGGAACAAGGCTGGAGATTTACCCCAAGACTCCACATCAGCTTATTCGGAAATGCCTGGGGAACTTGATAAGATTGCCAAATACACCAAAGGCATACACACCGAAGAGCAATACGAAAAAATAAGGAAACAATTATAACATGAACAATTACATTTTTACTAGCGAAAGTGTTAGCGAAGGACACCCAGATAAAGTTGCAGACCAAATCTCAGACGCACTCGTTGATGCTGGTTTAGCAGCGGGAGATGAAACAACTCGTGTTGCTGTTGAAACACTTGTAACTACCAATCATGTAACATTGGCGGGCGAAGTAAAAAACTTCAATGTAAGCAAAGAAAAAATTAAAGAAATTGTACGCAACAAAGTTCGAGAGATTGGCTATGAGCAAGATGGTTTCCATTGGGATAATTTAAATATCTATAATGAAATTCATGCTCAAAGCGGTGACATTGCACTAGGTACAGATGATTTTGGAGCAGGTGATCAAGGTATTATGTTTGGCTATGCTTGTAATGACAATGACGCATATATGCCAGCACCGATTTATTACTCGCACGAAATTCTAAAACGTTTGTGTGATATGCGCAAAGACGGTTATGAATACCTAGGACCAGACGCTAAATCACAAGTAAGTGTTGAATACGAAGGCGGGCGTGTAAAGCGTATTGACCAAGTTGTTGTAAGTCAACAGCACCGCGAAGGGTTTGGAAATAGTGCTGTTATGCCAATTCGTGATGCTGTAAATGAAACATTAGGAGATTTGATTGATAAAAATACTGTATGGCATATTAATCCTACAGGTAACTTTGTTATTGGCGGTCCAGATGGCGATGCTGGTGTCACTGGGCGCAAAATTATCGTTGATACTTATGGCGGTTTTGCCCCTCACGGTGGTGGTGCTTTTAGTGGAAAAGATCCTACAAAAGTAGATCGCAGTGCAGCATACATGGCACGTTGGCTTGCCAAAAATGTAGTAGCAGACGACATGGCAGATTGGTGTCAAATACAACTTAGCTATGCTATAGGTGTTAAAGAGCCGACGAGTATCTATGTTGATTCAAATGGACATAATCGTTCAATTCAAAAGTTTATTGAGAACAATATTGACTTAACACCAAAAGGTATTATTGATAGATTTGACTTATTTAACTTTACACAGTATAGTAGTAACTGTACATATGGACACTTTGGAAACAAAGATGTTCCTTGGGAACGTATAGGTTGGTAAATAATAGTAGAGAACAGTATGTTAGACAAACTCAAAAATATTTTTAATAAAAGTAAAGATATAGAAACCAAAGAACAAGCCGTCGGACCTTGGGTTAAAGTGGTTGAAGTACACTTTGATAAAGAAAATCCACAACGTGGTTATTTTGAACTGGACTGGAATGAAGACTTTGTTGGTTTATTAGGCGAAGCAGGTTATGCAGGGCCTACTCCAGAAGCTGTTGTTGATCTATGGTTCAATGATCTCTGCCGTAGCATTGTGTTAGAACAAGAGTTAGCAGGCAATGATGTTCAACAATAAACAAGTTGAAGAACTAATAAATTTACTAACAACATTAAATGAAAAAACTAAAATTTATTTTGGATGTGACAGTGTCAGAGTTATCAAAAATAACATCTGGTATGCACGTTTTGCCACAGTGGTAATAGTACACAAAAACGGTAATAATGGTTGCCGTTTGTTTAGTCACGAAAGCACAGAAATAGATTATGATGTTAGACAAAACAGACCTAAAATGAGATTGATGCACGAAGCAATGAAAGTTTGCGATGCATACCTACAACTTGCACCTTTAATAGACGAGTTTGATTGTGAAATACATTTGGATATTAATAGCGATCCTGGTGCAGGAAGTTATTGTGCTGCTAAAGAAGCTGCTGGTTATGTGTTGGGTATGACTGGTGTTGAGCCTAAACTAAAACCGCACGGATTTGCTGCTAGCTATGGCGCAGACGGTGTAGCACACGGACGCAGTCAGAAAATACAAGTATAATGAATGAGCGAATTTACAAGATCATATCAAGCAATCAAAGGTACATTGTTCCGTACCGCAGTGTATACAATAGGACACTTTCTTATTGCTGCAATGTGTGTAATGTATTTTACAGGCGCACCTTTTTACATTGCTATTACTGATGCTATAGTAGAACCATTGCTTAATGCAGTATGGTTTTTTGTATTGGACAGAGTATGGATATCAAAAAATACATAATGGATACAAAATTATTTTGGCATATATATTTTTGGTGGAGAATACGCCAAGCACGTAAACAAAGATTAGAACGTGCTAAACAAGGAAAGTCGCCGTTACTATGAATGATGAACCTAAATTAATATTACTCACAGACATTATTGAACAAAAAGTACGCAAAGAAAAAGAACTGGAATTCTATCAAGCTGAACTAGCCAAACTACAAGAAAAAATGTATTGGCTCAAACGTGATATCGATGTCAACAATATAATCATTGACATGATCAAAAGTGAAAAAGTGTTGGACATCAAAGACAACATGGAAAAACGATTGATAGATGACAAGTAAAAAAAACTTGACACTCGCTGGGTTATATCGTATTATATGATAGTAACAACCTAGCGAGTTTTTTTTATGACATATATTCTTGTAGATACAGCAAACATGTTTTTTCGTGCTAGACACGTAGTACGAGGCGATAGTATTGAAACTAAAATTGGCATGGCATATCATATTATGTTTGCTAGTATTCTCAAAGCATACAGAGACTTTAAAGGCAGTCATGTTGTATTCTGTTTAGAAGGACGCAGTTGGCGCAAAGATTTTTATGAGCCTTATAAAAAGAATAGACAAGCTGCACGTGATGCACTAACACCTAAGGAACAAGAAGAAGATCGTGCATATTGGGAAGCGTTTGATGAACTAAAAGAGTTTATGGACAAGAAGACCAACTGTACTGTACTGCAAGATCCACAATGTGAAGCAGATGACTTTATTGCACGTTGGATACAAAATCACCCCGATGATGAACATGTAATTGTCAGCAGTGACAGTGACTTTTATCAACTGTTAACTGATAAAGTGTCGCAATACAACGGCATTACCAATCAGCACATTCGCTTGGATGGTGTTTACAACGATAAAGGCAAACCTGTCATGGATAATAAGACAGGAGAACAAAAACAAATTGGCGATCCTAATTGGTTGCTGTTTGAAAAGTGTATCAGGGGTGACACTAGCGACAACGTGTTTAGTGCTTATCCTGGCGCACGTAAAAAGGGAACTAAGAATAAAATTGGCATGCTTGAAGCCTTTGAAGACAAAGATTCAAAAGGCTTTAACTGGAACAATTTTATGCTACAAAGATGGACTGATCACAACGGCGAAGAACATAGAGTGCTTGACGACTATCAGCGCAATCGCACACTTATTGATCTCACACAACAACCCGATGAGATTAAAACTGTGTTAGATGAAGCTATTACTAAACAGGTACAGAAGATTCCTGCTAGTATGGTAGGTGTACACTTTATGCGTTTTTGTGGTAAATGGGACTTGCAACGTATTAGCCAAAGTGCAGAAGCACACAGTGATTACTTGAACAGTGCTTACTAAAATGGGTAAATACTTACAAGCAAAAGAAGTTGTAGAAAACAGTTTCTGGATAGTCGAACGCAAAGGTGCTAAAGTTGGCACACTCCGTCGCAAAGCAGATGGCTATGTTTTTTATGAGAACACTGCTGGCACAGAAACTGTGTTGGATAGCCTAGACGGATTTAAAATAGAGAAACAAAAACAGAAAAGCTCTGTTAATGTTTCTATCTTTGGGTTTCCAACGAACATTGATACTGTGTACAACGAACAGCTACAAGATAATGTGGCGGTATACACTAAAACCGCCAATAGTCAACAATATTTTGTGGCTGGTTATTGGGGAATACTTTTTCCTATGGGCTGGCGACCGAGCTTTTGTCCTAGGTTAAAGACACTAAAAGAGTATACACATTTGGGACCGTTTACAAACGAAGCTGATATGTATCTTGCCATAAAACGAAAGGGGCAAGAAGATGAAAAAAATATTAAGTTTGTTACTGTTCGTTCCGATGATAGCATGGGCACAGGACAATAATCAACAACAAATGCCGGGATCGCTAGGGCTGACTACTGTAGCACCATGTGATCCAGTTCCAAAAATGTTTGGAGTTATTGAAAAATACAGAGAAGGATTGCTGTTCAGCGGAACAGGCATGACATTCTTGCCAAACCGTCGACCTGTAACAGGTGGATTGTTTATTTTTGTTAATCAAGACAAAGGCACATTCAGTGTTGTGCAAGTTTTCAACGATGGCGTAGCTTGTATGCTAGCCAATGGTAGAGACTTTGAACCATATGGCGGTGTGCAACCTTGGGAAAAGAAACAAGGAGAAGACGGATGAATTGGGCAATAGTTTTTTATGCACTAATAGCACCATTGGACGGTGGTGAGGCTAGCGAACACATTAGTTGGGGACTTACTTTTGGTCATCACGAACAGTGTATTACATTTTTTGAAAGAAACAAAAGTAACTTGCTTGAAGGTTTAGCAACATACGCCAGTCAACAATTTGATCAACCAATAAAGTTACAAGAAATTGGATGCGCTCATGCTAGAGCAGATTTCAGTGTTCCAGCTGAGGACAGAACTCCTGAACTAACACTAAAAATGCCAGTCTGGAACGGAACAGAAACATGAATTGGTTAATAGTGGTAGTGTTTGCTACAATGACAGGTGATGTATACATATTCACTGATCCTAAATTTGATACACGTGAAGAATGTGTGGCATCTATTAAAGATCCAAACATGGTACCTGTGTACTCAAAAAAACTAGTAGAAGAGTATGGGCGTTTGTTGCCAATTATAGGATTAAATTGTTTGCAAGAAGATGAAATCAAAAAAATAATAAAAGGTGTGAAAGAATCCAAAGCATGAAGTGGATGTTAATTTATATCTTAATTAGCAATGGTGAACCAATGGCAATAAATGCATATGGTCCTCGACACACATTCGATGACATGTATGATTGTTTTCATGCTAGAGAAAGTCTAAGCGAAAAGATAGGAACCGGGCAAGGGTATTTTGGAAATAACCAACAAGCTGTTTGTGTTCCAGTAGAATCTACCAACACTTAAACTCATAATTCTATACCGTTTTAACTAAATACATTAAAGCAGTAGAGAATGAAATGGCAAGACCAAAACCAAAAATACTAATGGAGTTTACAGATCCAAAAAGTTATCGCAGTGAACAAATACTAGCAGCAGATGCAATCTATGCAGTGTTTCATGATAACAAGCCGATTAACCTAAGAAGCTTAAATAGTCTTGTAAACTTTCCAGGACCAAAATATAAAAAGGTAAGTTTTAGCAACAGCGGGCATGCGTTTAATCTAGCAACTAGATTAAATAAATTGTTCAAAACAGACAAATTTACAGTGGTAAAACTGTTACAAGGCGAAACAATAGTTGAAGACGATGGTGAACAAGGAATGGTATAATCAAATATTGGCTCATGCACAACGTACCAAACCTGAAACCAAAATACAAGACCTTTTTAAAAATTACAGAAATAATCACGGGCTCAGCTTGACCAAGCTGGGCCTTCATGTAATATCCAGCATGGATATAGAACGTGAAGATTTTAATTTACCCAACATAAAAATCACTCCTAGAGTAAGACTACTGCTGGACAGATACATGCAGTATCCCTATTACTTTGAAAAAAAGTGGTTGGTGTTGTTTAGCACAGAAGATCGCATATTCTACAAGATGTACGGCAAAGACTGGGATAGTTTTGTAGAACACATGGAAGAAAATCTTTAAAAAAGACAAAAAACTTGCAAAAAAAGGTTGACAAGTAAGACATCTTGCTGTATATTATAAGTGTAAGTTAAGAAAAAACGGAGAAACACATGTTTGACCAAACAGTAAAATTTGAAGATGTTGACACTGATACACTGTGCATTGAACACTTTGATGATATGCAACAAGAACTAGGCATGTCAACTGTTTGGAGCATGTGGGATGGCGGCACTATGTCCGCAGACCATGCTATCTTTACTCCCAAGCATCACCGAGTTGTTTATGAATTTGTGCGTGATGACGCTACTTCAGAAGAGATTTACGCAGACCTAGAAGATGGCGGTAAACGCTCAATGGCGCAAGTTAGTTCTTTTGCAGTAGACGGAACAGTTAAAAGTTTATGGGCGGCTGCTGAAAGCTGCATCAAACAAAGCGGAACACATCATCAGTTCATTGAAGATTTTGAAGTCAATGAAGATGGAACACTAGAATTGATCACCGGCTCTTAAAAGGTTGACACAGACTTTTAAGATGCTACAATATTAGTATAGTTAGAAACAAACCCAGGAGTATTAACTATGTCTATGGAAACACAAACCCGTACAGTTACACTAAAAGAGCTTAAAAAGTATGCAATGCATAACTTTAAAAAGCAACGTCCAATGTTTGTTTGGGGTCCTCCCGGCATTGGCAAATCTGAGACTTTTGAGCAGATCAAAGTCAGCTATGAAGAAAAAGGTCTTCGTGCTAAATTGATCGATGCTCGTTTGGCACTGTGGGATCCTACAGATCTCAAAGGCTATCCTTACTTTGATCAGGAAGCAAACCGCATGCGTTTTAGTGTGCCAGATGAATTGCCCACCGAAGATGATGCCAAAGAATATGATATTATTATCCTGTTCTTAGACGAACTCAACGGTGCGGCACCTGCTACACAGGCTGCGGCATATCAGTTGATTCTCAACCGTGCAATTGGCAAGTACAAGCTACCAGACAATGTTGTGATTGCGGCAGCTGGTAACCGAGACACTGACAAAGGTGTTACCTATCGCATGCCCAAGCCGTTAGCAAACCGCTTCCTACACTACGAAGTGCGTGTTGATTTTGACACTTGGTTTGACTGGGCTGTTAAAAACAACATTCACCCAGACGTAGTAGGTTACTTGCAAACCTTTAAAAATCACCTTTACAACTTTGATGCTGGCAGCAACGAGCGTTCGTTTGCTACACCACGCAGTTGGACCTTTGTGTCAGAAACACTGGATGATGTTGATGACTTTACCGAAGAGGAAATCACTGACATGGTGTCAGCTGGTATCGGTGAAGGACTTGCGCTACAGTTTAAAGCACACCGCGAAGTTAGTGGTCAGTTGCCTAACCCAACAGACATTTTGGATGGTAAGGTAAAAGACCTTAAAACAGACAACATCAGTGCAAAATATTCATTGACCACTGCACTGTGCTATGAACTTAAAACTGCTTTCGACAACGACGACAAGGGCAATGAAAAGTTTGATAACTTCCTTGAGTTTATGCAAAACAACTTCGAAAGCGAAATGGTTGTGATGGGTGCTACAGTTGCTCTTAGCAAATATGGTATCCGTCCAAAGTTCAATCAACTTAAAAACTACAAGCCATTCATTCAACAGTATGGCAAGTTGATTGAGCAAGCATAGGCAACTATGCTCCTGGGAGATAATAGGGCTGTAATGGCCCTATTATCATTTAAAAGGTTGACATCTAGGCAAGATATGTTACTATATAAGTATAGCAAAGAACACAGGAGTGATTCGCATGTCAGAATTTGAAACCGCACACGATAAGCTAGTTGCCGCACGTATTAAGATGCTGTTTAATCAGCCTTTCTTTGGTAACATTGCCTGTCGTTTGAAATTGGTAGATGCTACTGACGATGGTTGGTGTCCAACAGCCGCTACAGACGGTCGTCATTTTTACTACAATCGAGACTTTGTTGACACACTTAGCGTTGGTCAAACTGTGTTTCTTGTGGGACATGAAATCGGACACTGCATTTACGAACACTTCCTGCGTGTAAACGGCAGAGATAAACAGTACTGGAACATGGCAGGTGACTACAAAATCAACGGTATGTTAGTACGTGAAAAAATTGGTGAGATTATCGACCAAGTAAAAATTTGCTATGATGAAAAATACAATGACAACGAATGGTTCACTGAAAACGTATACGACGATTTGTACAACAATCAAGCACCTGTACAAGCTACACTAGATGTACACTTGGACATGGAAGGTGAAGGTGAAGGCGAAGATGACAAGCCTGGTGCAGGTGGCGACCAAGGCAAAGATGGTAACCAAAAAGGCAAAGGTAAAAAGCCTACCATTAGTAAAGATGATGCCAAAGCTATCTCAGACGAAATGAAAAATGCAATTATCCAAGCGGCACAAACTGCTGGTGCTGGCAATGTTCCTGCTGAAATTGCACGTATGATCAGGGAGCTAACTGAACCTAAAATGGATTGGCGTCAGTATGTTCGTGTTACACTTGAAAGCAATTTGAGCAGTGACTTTACTTTTATGCGTCCTAATCGCAAAAGTCAGTTTAACAGTGTTGTTATTCCGGGCATGAAGAAAGATGAAAAAATTGACATTTGTATTGCACTGGATGCTAGCGGATCTATCAGTCAACGAGACTGCACAGACTTCCTAAGTGAAGTACAAGGTATTATGGATCAGTTTGGCAGCTACAGAATTCGTATTTGGAGTTTTGATACTGCGGTGTATGCATACGATGAGTTCACTGACGACGACGGACGTAGCATTGAAGAGTATCAAATTGTTGGCGGAGGCGGCACAGACTTTATGTGCAACTGGCACTTTATGGAAGAACAAGGCATAGAGCCTGATCAGTTTATTATGTTTACAGATGGTTATCCTTGGGATAGTTGGGGAATGCCAGACTACTGTGATACATTGTTCTTGATCAAGTATCCTGAATTTTGTGGTAAGCCTGGGCCTGCACCTTTTGGACAAACCGTTTATTATAACGAACAAGAACAGAAACAAGCGGCATAAGTAAATGCGTATAGTTGAACAAAAAAATAGTTTAAGCGAGGAGGATCTCGAATGGTTACGAGGAACTCCCACAATACAAAAAATGTTAAAACAAAGACTAATAGTTGAGTTTGACACACCACCAGACATTGAAACAATAGATTTTAGTGGCACTAGAGGTTTTTATCTTATTAAAAACTTAGGTCACAAAATCTATCAATTTTGGTTTGAAGAGTCAAGAGACTATGAGGATTTTAGAGCCAATATATTGGCTTACAAGTTAAGTAGTACCAAAATCAAAGAATGATAAATAACTGCGTATATAATTCGTTACAATAGGAGTTTATAATGAGCGAAGAAAATAATATTGAAGCAACTGCAACAGAAGCACCAGAAGCAAATGAACCCGTAGCACTAGGCGTAGCTGACCTACAAAATGCGGCACAAATTATCGATGCGGCTGTAACTAGAGGTGCTTTCAAAGCTAGTGAAGCTGCCGGCGTTGGCGCTGTCTACAATAAAATTGTAGCTTTTGTACAACAAGTAGCTGAACAACAAGCCGCACAACAAGCCGCGGCAAACGAAACTGAAGCTGCCGCTTCAGAGTAAGGAGAAATCCAATGGCAAATCTAAAACATATAGGACAAGTAGCTAATACTGGTCTAAAATGTATTGTGGTCTTTAGAGAGATCTATGACGAAAATGGTAATGTAACAGATCCTAATCATTGTTTGATTGTGGAAACAGAACGTTTACCTGACATGGAGCATGACGATATAGTACGTGTTGTTGAAAGTGATTCTGGACAAAGTGCAAAACAATTTTATGAGATTGCACACCGTAGCATGTTTAGTGATGGCATCAACATGCTCACTAAACTACACACCAGGGGTTATTTAAAAAAGTACCCAACAGATCAAATTTTAATGACTCCCAATAGCAGTACCGCAGTTAAACTAAGCGAAGTTAACGAAGTTATTCGTAAACAATCAACTGGCATGAGCGAGCAAGACATTCAAAACAGCATGGTCGATGACACTGACAGCGCACCTAGAAGTGCAACTACCAGTCGTCAAGCGCCTCCTCCGCCACAAACAGATTCAGGAGTAATGGACGATACAACTATTGCACAAAATATGTTGGCACAAGCAGAAACATATGAAGCAGAAGTTAAACGCCTTCGAGAAGAAGCATATAGCATGGCGCCTGACTTGAAACCCAAGCGGGGCCGTAAAAAGGCTACTGCTGATGCCAATACATAAGCGTGACAGAAACTTTCAAAAAATTGTAAGTGAATTAGAAATCAAAAGCGTACCAACTGAGTTTGTTCAACAGCTCACGTTGGTATGTGAAAACGGAGATCGAATCACGTTTGAAGATGAGACTATACAAACTTTCCAAGACGAAAAAGATTTTGTATCAGCTATGATTAAACTAGTAGAAGACAATGACGACTTACAAAGCAATATTGTAGATGTAGAAATTATTATCAATTACAAAAAACTAGAAGAAAACATTGGTAATTTAACCAAACAGTTATTGGATGCAAAATCAAAATGATCAGAGCTATACTAGCGTGTGACGAAGATTGGGGAATAGGCAAGGATAACAATCTTCCTTGGCCACATAATCCAGCAGATCTTCGCTGGTTTAAAGAAAACACCACAGGTGGTGTTATTGCTATGGGCAAGTCTACATGGGATAGTTTACCTATCAAACCATTGCCCAATCGTAATAACATAGTTGTAACCAGCAGTACTGATGATTATAACGGCGGCGGCTATCATTATGTAAAATTTGATACTGCTAAAACAGAACTTGTTAACATGAACAAACTTCAAGACGTTTGGATTATCGGCGGCGCACAACTTGTTAACGGACTGTTATCTATCATTGATGAGATATGGTTAAGTCGTATTCCAGGGACATACGACTGTGACGTATTCCTCCCACGTAGCATTATTGAAACAACTTATAGCTTGTACAGTAGTGAACGTGAAGGAGACTTATGGATCGACAAGTGGAGACAAATATGAAAATATTAATATTTGGACTACCAGGCAGTGGTAAAACTACACTAGCAAAACCTTTTTCAGAACTTATAGGCGGTGTACACTTAAATGCTGATGCTGTAAGAAAACAATATGATGATTGGGACTTTACACCAACAGGACGCATACGACAAGCCCAACGTATGCGTCATTTAGCAGATGGAGTAGTAATGGCTGGAAAAATAGCAGTAGCAGATTTTGTTGCACCTACTGACGCTGCACGAGCGGAATTTGACCCCGATTTTACTGTTTGGATGGACACAATCAATGAAGGTCGTTTTGAAGATACAAATAAAATGTTCGAACGTCCTTATAATGCATATATTGATTATCATGTAAGCAAATGGTTTGATGATACTCATGCACAATTACTACCTGTTGTGCAAACTTGGATGGAGCGTAATAATGTTTGATTGGAAAAAGCCTACTGCACAAATGCTCGGACGTTGGCAACCTTGGCATGATGGTCATACAGAATTATTTAAAAAAGCACTAGCAGAAACTGGACAAGTTTGTATCATGGTACGTGATGTGGGAGGCATTATTGGCGAAGATGCTGGTGCCGGACGTACAGTAACACAAGACGATAATCCATTCGAATGGAAGCAAGTTAGACAAAACATTATTGCAGGACTAAACAAAGCAGGGTATTTGATTGGTATAGATTACGAAATTATGAAAGTACCAAACATTGTTGATATTAGTTATGGACGTGGTGTTGGATACACATTTACTGAACATGATCTTGGAGAAGCAATTCACAACATCAGTGCTACAAAAATTAGAGCAAAGATGAGAGAGGAAGGCGAACTTTGAAGCAGTATTTAGATGCACTTAAACATATCCTAGATAATGGAGAACAAGTAAGTGATCGTACTGGAGTAGGTACAAAGAGCGTGTTTGGATATCAAATGCGCTTTGATTTACAAGAAGGTTTTCCTGCTGTTACAACAAAACGACTTGCATGGAAGAGTGTAGTAGGAGAACTGTTATGGTTCTTAGAAGGTAGCAGTGACGAACGCAGACTTGCTGAAATTACATTTGAAAAGCCCCGACGTGAACTAATTGATAAGAAAACTATCTGGACTGCTAATGCCGATAAACAAGGTATAGACTTGGGTTATCGTAACGACGACTTGGTTAAAGAACTTGGCCCTGTGTATGGAGTACAGTGGAGAGACTTTGGTGGTGTTGATCAAATCAAGTGGCTCATAAACGAAATTAAAAATAATCCAGACAGTAGACGCATTATACTAAGTGCATGGAATCCAACTCAAGTTGACAAAATGGCACTTCCTCCTTGTCATACTATGGCACAGTTTAGAGTGACAAATAGTCGTTTAAGTTGTCAACTATACCAGCGTAGTGCTGACATGTTCTTGGGCGTCCCATTTAACATTGCAAGTTACAGTTTGCTCACAGTTATACTAGCACACATATGTGATTTAGAACCGGGAGACTTTGTATGGACAGGCGGAGATTGTCACATATACAACAATCATACGGAACAAGTAAAACAACAGATTGCTCGTAAACCCGACAAGTTGCCAGGTCTAGCAGTGCCACTGTTTCATGATTTAGAAACACTGCTAACATGCAAACCAAGTGAGTTTATTCTGGTAGAATACAACCCACAACCCAGTATTAAGGCACCAATGGCAGTATAACAAGTACGTTATACTGCCATTGTAATTATAATATATTTACTCTAATAAACGAAATCAGATAGTTTCTTTTAAAACATCACTGGTGGTAAAATTTAATGCTGGTCCTGCTTCTTTTTCTGCTTTCAATGTAGCATGATCAGCTTCACTTGCAAAAATTTTTACGCAACGCACACTAGTAGGACTTGCTAGAGTAATAGATCCACTAGTAACCAATGGATTAGTTGTTCCGCAATTTCCGTGTTCTGCCTTCCACTCGTTTACACTAGCATATGTATTACCACTAGTTGTTGTAAGTATATTAGTTACTCTATATGCCATGTTGTTTTCTCCTGTCACATAATTTATAAGTGTATTTATTAATAAAATCCAAATGCCCAGTATTTTTCTTTACACCACCAGCATGTTTTACAAGGTCTAGGCGCTGTTAAACTTTCACAGCTTACTGTTAAATCTGACAGTTCTTGCAACTGATGTTGTTTATATAGTTCAGCAACATAACGTTTATCCTGGTTTATAAATGGCTGATAATGATAAATTCCGTTACGGCTCACACTGCGCCATTCTCTTGTAACATCTCTGGTTTCATCACGTCCTTCTGTTTGTAACTCTGGAGGATTTGTTGTCATACCACTTAGTATTCCAGTAACATTATATTTTTCTACCAATTCTTTTGTTTGTTTTGCTCTTCCGCCTGCTTTTGCTGTTTCCCTGTCAGGAAGAAATCCTATACGATGCTCTATAATACGATTTGGAAAATTACTATCCAAATATTTTTTTATTTTTTCGACATTGTCTAAATTATAATTTTGCATATGAGCGAAACAAATAGTACTCAGTACTATTTTACATTCTGGTTTATAATTCATTACTAAAAATGTAAGTAATGCACTATCTAATCCGCCACTTAGTGTACTCAAATAAACACCTTCGTTTGGAATTAGGTCAATTTTTTCCATAATTCTTCTCTACTATTTTTGTTTAGTTCAGAGCAAATTTTATCCATAGTAGCACCATTAAATGAAGTAACACAATGGTCACTACCATACCCAGCAATGTCAGGATTATATTCTGCTATTGTATTGAAAAAATCTAGTGCGCCTCGATAACTTTGTTGACTGCTTCTGAGGATATTAGCTGGTAGTCGTTTTAAAGCACCGTTCCACCAAAAAGCACCTTTGCCTGTTAAGTCTAAACCAGCAAGGGTGTTGCGTAACATTTGATTATCGCCAAAATTACACACATTATAAGTATGTTGACACTGTTGATATCTGTGCCAATGTTCTGACCATTTATCACCAAAAGTATCTTGTACATGTTGCCAAACATTTTTAGTTGCAGGACTAAAACTACGAAGTTTATGTATTCCGTTATATACTTCTAATAGTTCAAACTTCTCATACAAATGATCTATCCAAGCATAAAAATTGTTTCCATCCCAATTTTCGATTGTGTACTTTCTTACTCGTAAACTCATAGGACTTACATCCAAGTGATGCACATTGGTATTGTTGTCAAACGAGCTTAAATTTAACACATAATTTATATAGAATCCACTGCTCACAGTCATTACAAAATCTAGATGTTCGTGTGTTGGTTTTGGCCTGGGTATTTCATTATGAATTACGTAAGATATATTGCTATTTGCAACAACTGAATTCATAACGCTAGTATGAGTTGCCGAAAAACTATCATCAGTGCTTGGGTCTACACACGGAAAAGACACAGGCATTTCTAGTTTCCAGTCACTTTCTCCACGAGAATTATACACAGTCACATTATCATGAAGTTTAACTACACCAACGTTTGTACTTAAAACTTTTGTTCTTAAATTGCCTTCCCAATTTGCAGACCAACGATTATAATCAAAAATAACACCAGGCTTTAACTGTACTGTAACTTCGTATTTGCTTAAATCCACTTTTGATATATCGTCTGTAATGATAAATTCATGTCCTCGGTCTTGTTCAAATCTATCAGCCATACAATAATCGTAATTTAATTGTGTATAGTTTTTGGCTACTTGATATCTCCAAGTATCAGTACCATTGTCTAATAATACTATTGCTATCATGTTAACCTCGGTTCAATATCTTCAAAATTATAGTATGCAAACTGTGTATCAAATGTTACATCTCTACTAGGATCCTTTTTGTAGAAAAAGTATCCTTCTAAACTCTTAATCCACTTATTGTTTTCGTCTGTTATATTCCAGAACTCTCTCCAGTGTCTACTGGTCGCTGTATGTACGTGCAAGTCTTTTTTAAATATCCATTGTCTACAGTCTCGAAGTTCCTGTTTTATCATTCGTTTTGCTGTCTCTTCGTCTTTGTAGTATGAATGATAGGTAGGATATGTAATATCAAAGCCGCCAGCACCAAACCATCCAGTGTAACACTGTTGTAATGGTCTAAACACTACGATAATTTTACTGGTTGGAAAGGTTTCTGTAATCCAGTCTAATCGATTACTAATACAATGACTTTTAACAATACGGTATTGATCATAATGAGGTTCAAACCAAGCACGATCTATCTCGTCTAGTATTTCTTGTTTGCTGCAACAACTTATATCATCCCAATAATTTCCAAATTCAAATCCCGGACCAAAGTAACTGCCCAAATGACTAGCACTGTTGAACTTTTCAGGGTGTATGTATTCACGTTCAGGACTTCTGTCATGTGTATTAATTTTTATTTTAGGAGTCATACTAAGAACATTAGCTACTGCACTCCATTTACTTCCAGGTGCACCTGTAAGAAATATCAACTTACTTTCGTCGATCATCCAAATCTCCTATAAAATTTTTCATTAAATTGTAATCTTTTTTTGTAACAGTTAAAACTCTACTGTCATTGATACAACGTCTCTTTTCCATGTTATTCGAGATACGTTCTTTTGTGTATTTAACAAAGTCTCCGGTGTTACGATTTTCCCAAACATCTTGAACTGTGAAATTTTTACCTAATTTGTCTGCTAGTTCTTGCAAAAATTGACCATGTTTTGTTTGTTCACCGTTCATCCATTGATGTTTTAAATATCCTGGAAACTTTGCACTGGTATTCATATAGCGTTCAACAGTACTTGCAACATCACTAACAATGTTTATTATTTTACTGTTAGGAAATATTTCTAATAACTCCATTGGTAAACTGTGACTGCAAAACAACAAGTAACAGTCAAACGATTGTGCACCAGATAGCAAGTATTGAGGAGCAAAATGTTTGGTATAATATTCGTGCCAACAAGGTACAAAATCTTTTACATAATCATGTGTAGGTGGTAGCATTACCCCGTTAGGCATAACACGATTGAAATGGCGTCTAGACACCTTGCGTTCTCGAATACTTGTGTGTGATATATTCCACGGATGTACACCGTTATCGCTGTTACTGTACCAATGCACTTGCGGTAATGTACACAAAACTCTACCCACGGTGTGACCAAATGCACCTGGCTCAAAACTCACAAACAAATAATTTGTACGTTCAAATACGTCCGAGAAAGTAGTACATTTCGTTTTTTTGTTCAACAATATCTCCTGTTGCAAACCAATCATCATACACACATATGTCACCTTTAACCCACAACTGTTTTGCTTCGATAGTTGTTTCGCACCAAGCAGTATCTCCCATAACAGTTTCGGTGAAGTTTACATGCATGCCAGGTTTAAAGGTTTTGTTAATAGCACAAGGACCTATCTCTGTCATTCCCCAATTGACAATAAATGTACAACCTTGATCAATAAAATTTTGTATTATTTTACTATCTACTCTGTCGCTACCACACATAACTGTGATGCCATTCAAATTTAATTTTTGAAAACTTTTTGTTTTAATTACAGCTCTGGCCATATCTGGTGTTAAATGACTGTGTGTATAATCTTGTATTTGTCTAGTCCAAGCATATGCGTTGAAAGGTTGTATTTCAATGTGTGCATCAACTTCATGTGCTGGCAGTGTTTGTGCTAGTAATCCTCCTGCATGTTTTAGTGTACACACTGTGAGTACTCTACTATTTTTATCGATTTGCTGGCATTCTCGAGCCGCACTGTTTGCAGCCCGAAGTTTTTCAACACTTTGCCAAATACGTTTAGGTTCGCCAGTTGTACCACTGGTTTGTAAAAAACAACCTTCAGTTAGTGTCTTTTTTAAAGTTTTTTTCAGTTCCATCTGTAATCTTTTTTGCTAGTCTATACGGTGTAAATGCAAACACCCAAGGTACAAATGCATGTATAGTGCCAGTTATAAAAACCAACAATGCTAAAAAATTATAATACATTGCATAACCCAAGTGACGAAAATAGCCACTACGAGCCTTTTTTAAATGTTTAAGGTCAAAATCCATCATAAAATCCTTTTTCTTATTTCAAAATATCTGTCTACGTTCAATCTCCATATACTTTGCCAAGTGTGAAATATTTCTGCATCGCCCATATATTCCACCATACCTCCTTTAGCCATTACACTAAAACTACGATGTATTCGATTCATTCTTCCACTGGCATCATTACTTACATTAGTAGTTATATATAATGCATGCCCGCCAGCAAACTCTATTTGTTTAGGTAACTGTTCACTGATACAATAACTTTGCATTTGGTATCTAGTAAGACTATTTATAGGGCGAGTTTCTAACTGTGCTCCTCTGAACAAACCACGATATCCATCTTCAAACTTGTGTATGCCACTTATACTAACTAGTTTATCGTTAACACTTGTGCCATACCAAGCACCATTTTCTAAACACCAGTCCCATTTCATTGCTTTAAGACTGCTATTATTTTTAAATCCACGATTTTCACATTCGCTTATATAATCCATAACACTGTCGTCAGGTGTATAAAGTCTTTTAGTCTGGATCATAGTCTGTCAAGTCCATTGTTTGCATCATGCTGTCTTCTAATGAATCAGTTAGCTGATCGAAAAAGTTTTCGCGATAAAGATCTACTGAGTTATCTTTCAGTAACTGATAATTAGCATCTGCATAATTTTTAAAACTGATTTTATCTAATTCGATGTTTAAGTATTCCTCTAACTTGGCTGTATTTGCATTATATACTAAATCTGCAATATCAAAATAAGTATATCCTTCTTCCTTTTTGAACGACAGATTGCACTGTTGTTCGTAAATTTTAAAATAGCCTTTAATATATTCTCTGAGATTAAACTGACTATTGACCATAATATTATTATAATAACATAGATACTTCCATTTATGAAACTTTGTTATTAATTCCGTGCGAACAGGTTCTGGCGTGTCTTTGAGTTGTTGTAATCTTTCTTTATGAGGTTCTTCAAGTATCGAGTGACTTTTATAAATCCACATAGCATAACTTAGCTTTATAATGTCTGTATTTTTGGTGTACAATCTTACTAAATTAACATCATCATTGTTAAATTCGTTAAAGTGATAAGCAGGTCTGAAGCGATGTGTAGGCAGAACCAAGTCTTTATAATTATAAAATTTGTTTAATTTATCTACTACCTCTTTTGTAATATTATTTTTTGTAACTTTAACTTCCCAGCCAAAAATATCTTTAGTCAAGCAAGGCAGTTCGTATCTGTTAACACCATTGGGCTGTAACTTGATTTTATAATAACTTTCATTTTTGTGTATCTGAGTGGCAACAAAATCGCCACTACAGCCTTGCGGATAACTCAATATTGTAATCATCTATAAATACCTGTATGAAAAAATCTTTACTGTTTAGTGGCGGTGTCGAAAGTACTTTACTATACTACGAATTACTAAAAAATGCAAGTGAAAACAATAGTCTAAATATATTTATTCTTGACAGAGACAATAAGCCAATACAAAAAGCATTATCAGTTTACAACCTTATTAAAGATTCATTTGATGATACCGCAAGTACGTGTAATATTTTAGAAGTGCCTGAGGGACTTAATAATACAAAACGAATGATGTGGGCAGTAAACGAACTAAGTACGTTATCGGATGAAATTTATTGGGGTATAAATGCATACTTTGATCACATAAAACCCAATCAGCAAATTTTTAAAAATGTTGATGAAAAAATAAAAAGATATCCGCAACTTCGATTTCCTTATCTTAATTACACAAAAGATAAAATAATAGAAAAGTATATTAAATATAACATAGAATGGATACTTGAACATACGCATAGTTGTGGTTTACCCGAAAACCAACCGTGTGGTAATTGTTTTAACTGCCGAGAACGTGAATATGCTTATCAATTACAAGGTCTAGATTTACATAGAGGAATATAATGCTAGTACAAAATATAGGAAAATATCCAAGATATAACGAACTAAAAACTTTTGTTATGGACTTTTATAACGAGTATGATTTACACAATAGTGGACAATATGCTCTTCAAGGAAAAGATAAACACGACGGGCAATTCTGTTGTTTACGTCAAAAGTTCGGCGGAACGTTCACAGGACATGATGATCGTACACACAGCACCCTACTAGAAATATTCGAAGGTACTGAAATTGAAACGCTGTTTAACTGGTTAAGTGATTATACTGTTTGCAGAAGTCGGATATTTGTACTAGGACAAGGAAATAAAAGTGAGTACGGTATCCACACAGATCCAACAAAAAGATTACATGTACCTATCGTAACCAATGAAAGCTGTGGATTTAATTTTTATGATGAGAATAAAAGTTTAGTTCATACTGATTTTTTATCAGCAGACGGAAGTGTGTATATTGTAGATACTACTGTGTTTCATAATACACAGAATACCAACAACGAAGATCGTATTCATGTTGTGTGTAGTTACTATGATTAAGGCTTAATTTTTTTAGTTGCTATTTCAGGTACACAAGCACATTTGTTAGCAATACACGGAGCAGGGTTATCCATTAGTGCAAAGTCTGGATCTCTGATATCACCAATTGGTTTATTAATTTCTCCCCAACAACGATATACTTTGTTTTCATGAATACGTATAAAATTAACGCCTGCCCAACATGTCCAGCCTTTAAAACTTAAATAAGGATTTGCTTTTGGAGCAAGTCCGTTAAGTTCATTTGCATGTAGTGCAATTGTTTTATCACCTGCAGTAACTTCTAACTGTTTACCGCCGCCAGAAGATATCTGATATTCTCTAATAGTGTCAAGCTGATCAGATGAATACTTCATTGCTGTTTGAACAGGGTATTTGTGATTTTTTGTTGGTCGTATTCTGCGGATTGTATATGGTATATTATTTGCTTTGTAATACTCTATTGATTCGATAACACTGTCTTCGTGTTGTGCATGATACATAACTTGTACTTGCATACCTTTTTTGCCACGATGTTCATTTATAAATTTCATTTTAGGCAAAAATATTTCGTTTTTTGCATGTTCAAAATGTTGACTAAATGTTATATCGCTAAACGACGGATAGATGTCAATGTAATATTGTGCTGTTCTGGAACCATTGGTAGTTAGATCAACAGGCAAATTTTTATCTGACAGAAACTTGCAAAGTATTTCAAACTCAGGATGTACTGTAGGTTCACCACCTGTAAAGTTTATTTTTAATTTATTACCAAACTTTTCAATCATCTTACTGATAGTATCAATGGTATACTTGATATCAGTGTGCGGACTAAAGTTGTCATGATTCATGTCATGACAATAACTGCAATCATAATTACACCTTTTACCAACAAACCATTCAACATGCAACTCTTGATTACACACGTCAGGAAATCTTTTTACTTGCGTTATTTCTTCTAACTTTATCATTGAATTATTGTGTGCAGTTACTATGATTAAACTCTAACTACTTTTAAAGGAACTTTTTTATGAGCTTCTACTTTTTCTCCTGTGAAGTGCTCTTCTCTGCGGTTTCTTGTATCATCTTTGATTCCGATACCCATCATTAAAATAGCATCTTCATCGTCTTGTAAATTTAAAATTTCCTTAACAGCTTCACCGTCAAAACATTTATTACATCCACAACGATAACCTAGCATACTTGCTGTGAGATTTGAAAATCCTGCAGCCACCCCAATTGCTTGATGCATGTCCACATGTAAATTATAAAGACTTTCTTCATCCCATGCTCTAGTTTCATTGTTTCTGTAACTTTGATTTGTACTTACTACATCTGGATTTTTAACAAATACCAATAGTAATTGACCTAGTACCTGCGGATTAAACCTTCCCTTTACAGTCTTAGTAGTTTGATAAATTCTTTCAATTGTAGATCTATCTTGTACAGCATATACACTAAAAAAGTCTAGATTTTGTTTACTGGGTGCTTGTGTTGCTGCATGAATTAATAGTTCTACATCAGCCTCTGGCATTGTTTGTTCTAAATCATAATTACGCTGACAGTGTTGTCCAACCAAGTGACTTTTTTTTAGTTTAGTCCTTAAACTATCTTTTTGGATTATAAGTTCTGTCATATTCTCTCTCACGTTTTATGTTAATATTTATATATTTTATTTTTTTCTCTTGGGTATCTTACTATCAGCACTTGACACACATGCAGGTGTTGTGCAAATACGAGGTCCATCAAATAATTTAAATCCTGTTTCAATATTACCTAGTGGAACATCATGACAACTGTAGCTACGCTTGATACTACCATCAGGTTCGCGTATAATAATTCCCTGAAACCCACTGTTGCACATCCAACCTTCAAAGTTATTAAAGTTAAAAGCATTAAAACGTTCTGCCTGATCCATGTACCATTTTTTGCCATCACTGTCAGTGAACTCTACTTGCATGTGCCAGGGCACACTTTTATCGTTTTCACCTATTGCATAAGGCGGCAGTTCGAAACTAGGCCTTGGACGAGCTGCCCATTTACGCTTTGACTCTGTATATGCCATTTGCGGCATACCGTTCCACAATCGCTGTAGCATTTCTTGTGTATAACCGTCCACGACTCTTGACGCCGTGGGGTCAGATTGGGGTTTGAGGGTAACGTTGATTCCTTGCTCGTGGAAGAAAAGAGCATTTTCCCAATCTCTTTCAAACCAGTCTGGAACCATGACCATGTTGATTGTAATTTGTACATCGTGTTCTTGACAGAGAATCAACTTGTCTGCAAAGTCTTGCATTTTCTCTCGTGTATTTAAGTGTTCTGTGTGCAAACTAGCCGTTATACTTGCTCTATGAAATGGTTTTGCACATTCTACATAATTTTCAAACCACTTCATGTTGCGGCTACAGTTTGATGTCATATGAATACTAGTATAATTAGTGTTAGGAACATCACTGGCAAGATGCTCCAAAATATCCAAGTAACCAGGGTGGAAAGTAGGTTCTCCGCCACTGAGACTAAAGTGGAAACTATTAAATCCGTTCTCACGAGCTTGCCTCTTTATTTCGTCTACTGTTTTGAGACATAGTTCTGTAGGTCTATGATCTTTTCTGTCGCTTCTTGCGTAGGGCCAGCAATAACTACATTTGTAGTTGCAGAAGCGTCCCAGTAGCCAACTGACAGTAAACAAGTCTCTATATAAGAGTGTCCGTTGTCCAACTTGAACAATGTCATCATACGGGATTTTGGTAAAGTCATATTCACTCCATTTTAGATCTTCACTGGATTGTGCCATCTAATCTCATCTCCAAGTATTTAATTACCTGTTCTAACATTGTTTTCATTTCAGGATCCAGTGTCTCTTCATACATGTTACGACACTCTTCTAGTTCTAGTTCGAATAGTTTTTCAACACTCCAAACTTTATATTCCATTGTACACTTCCAAAAACTCATCAGCACCATCAGCTACATTTTTAGCCCATTCATCAGCAGCATTTTCATCTGCCATGTCACTGATATATTTCCAACTTCTAAATGGTATACCATATTGTTTTGCAACATATGCCAGTGCCCATCCTTCCATGTCTACACAGTCTATATCAGCTCTAACAAACCACGGATCTGGCTCCGTTACAAAACTGTCACCCGTACCACAGCGTACTTGCATAGTAGGTGCTGCTGTTTTTATATCTCCCACAGTGGGTTCACTGAACGGAATAGTACCTCTAGGTGCCTGAGGTTCAGCTTGCATGTCACGCTGTACAAAGGTTCCTATTTCAGTCATTCCTTTTACCAGTGGATGAAGTCCTCCTGCTGTACCATAGTTTACAATCAAGTCTGGCTTGGTACTTTTACATAGTGCTTGTGCTAGTGCAGTTGCAGCTTGAACTTTGCCCACACCTGTATAAATCACAGGACTAGCATGTGGTAATTTATTGTGCGGTAATTCCGCTTCCAGTGCTACACATAGTAATATCATAGTTCATCCCTATACCACATAGAATCCTGCATGGGATCTATGCTTATTTCGTTTATATTAACATACTTTGGTTGATCTATCAACCACTTTATATAACCAGCAGCTTGATCTATATCCATGCAACGACGATCAGGATGCTTGTGCTGATTGTTGCTGAGTGTTCCAAAACTAATATAACTTATTTTTGGTTTGTTGCCCCACACACCACCAATAGCAAGTGTATTTGAATAATCACGCAGTGCTTTCTTTTCTGCATTGTAAAGCCATGCTTTGCCGTTCTTGACTCTGTCCGTGGTGCTACCTACAACTACTATATGTGCTTGTTTTTTGGCGTCTACAAGTGCCTTGTATACTGCATCTAGTAGCACAGTTTGTTGAAACTGCCATAGTGCAGCATTGACTATGATTACGTCACACAGAACAGCTAATTGTGCAAACTCTTGTCTACCTTGCTTGTTAGTGAGTTCATATTCATTTCGACGGCTACAAAATGTTGCATCTGGATACATTTTATGCAATGCTTGCGCTAGTCCAAAGTTTGGATTTCCGCTTATTAATATTTTCATAATGATATTTATTTTTTAATAAATACACATAGAAGGAGAACAAAAATGTTTTTAACAGATGACGCAAACACCCATATTAAAAAAGCTGTAATTCGTAGCCAACATGTTCAAAGAAATTGGGATCTTGAAAAGGAGATGCCACAAGACGATGTTGATCTTCTGGTACATGCGGCAACTAATTGCCCAAGTAAGCAAAACTTTAGATTTTATGATTTGCATGTTATTCAAGATAGAGATACAATTGAAAGAATTTATTCTCACACCAAAGGCTTAGGAATAACTAATCCCGAAACAGGCAAAGCAGAGTTCACAACCAATAGTCAAGTATTAGCTCATACTCTATTTGTATTTACAGACACTGTCAGATCTGAAAGATACGTTCAAAAATGGAAAGAAGATGATTTTGCGATGGACTTTAACTGGAAACGTGATCAAGACATGGCTGTAGGAATTGCAGCTGGTTATATCAATGTAATCGCAAGTCAATTAGGTTACGGTACAGGTTGTTGTGCATGTTTCGAGTCTGACAAAGTTGTTGAAGAATTAGGTTTAAGTTCTAGCGAAACTCATGTTATACTTATGATGGGTGTAGGAATTAAAGGCAGCGATAAAAATCGTAGAATTCACCAAGAAACTGGTGTAATGATGCCAACACACACCAAAGAACCTATTAATGTAACTTACATATAGAAAGTTACTCAACAACATAATTATATACATCTGGCTCTATCAGGGCCAGATCTACTTTTCTTACTTTTTTGTAATAATCTACGTATTCTTTTAGTAAGTATTTTTTATCTTGATTTTTTCCAACAGATGCAATAAGTTCTTCAAAACTTAATCCGTCAAATGTTAACTTTATACTATTTGAAAACTCTTGTGCTTCGATCAAGTACTTTACAAAACTTTCATCTAATACACTAATACTAAATGCCATCGGTTCGTATATCTGACTTAGTTGCACGCCTACAGATTTGTTAGGAAAATCCAGTTTCATCTGATGTATATATTCTAAATAGTTTTTTAGTTTTGTTATACCCAAACTATTAACAGTTAAATGAAATTGAATTCTATCTACAGAACTTTGGAAAAATTTGTTTAAATTGCTTTTAAAATTATTCCAATCGGATCCATATCTGATAGCCTCACTTGTTTGTCCTATAGATTCATTACTAACACTCAATTGAAAATAAAGATTAGTGTGTTTATATTTTTCTTTCAAACTGTTTATTTCTTGTACATATTTGTCTATCATATTTTTAGGAGTATTGCAATTAGTAAACACATTGAGTAAAAATGATGTTTTATGATCAGTTGTTAATTTAAAATATTCATCTACTAGGGGTGTCAGATGATTATTCTTAAATAAGTCATTGAAAAACGGCTCACCGCCAAGCAATATAAGTTCTACTCTATCTACATCTTTTGCTCGTTCAGCTGCCTGTCTTAATGCACGATAGATGTAATCCAACGATTGTTGCAAAGTTGCATTATTAGGCTCAGCTTCAAGAGAACTAAGATGCTTGTATTCATCTGGTGCATTTTTTGCTTCAGCTTCCCATACACTACTTAAATTACCATAGCAATATCCACAGGCTAAGTTACACGTATTATCTAGTGTAATTTCTATTTTAAAAATTTTATTTTTTGTATGAACTTCATTACCTTGATCACGCCAAGACCTAATACCTTGTTGTTCTGCATTTTCACACATAAAACATTCTTCTGGAAAATCGCCACTGTCTAAAATATTAACAACTTGCTTGTGCCTGTCTATATTTTCGATAGGCATTTTCATCTTAGCACACTTTCCCAATTTCTTTTCGTTTAGTCTTAGATGTAATTCCGAATGAACTCGCTCACAAAATTTCATTACAAAGCTCGTTTTCATGGTTGTGAATAGTTATAGTACCAAAGCCGACGATTGCTCTTTTATATTCGTTTGCTTTTTCATAACTAGCAGGTATAAACTTACTGCTTAAAAACCAGCTGCTACTGTGCCATCTTGCAGGATCAAACAACATCATTGTACCTAATTTCCATTCATAAGCACTGTGTACTTTAAGTTCTGCAAACTCTGTCAGATATCCACTAGCAATTGGATGATACTTTAAAACTTCAGGATCATAATGCCAAAACTTCCAATCGTTGCCTCTATAATGAACAACATCTTCTAAATTTTTCACATGACGCATTTCTCCATGTTTATAAATTAACTTACTGCCAGTAGTTTCCATTCTATCATAGTTCACAGTGTACGGAACACATCCTTTTGTGTTCCATTCCAGTGGGATAATAATACCTGCTGCAATTTTAATTGTGTGTGAATCTCTAGTGTCGGGTTCTTGAGGATGTGCGTATGTCTCAGATACATAATCAGTGTGCAACCCTGCTGGTTCTCCACTGTGGAAATATTCCCAAGTCCAATCCATGCGGATCCCCATGCGAGAATCTAAAATGTTATTCAACTCTTCTATTCGCGATTTGTCTGGAATTTTAGCAAATCTATTCAGATCATTGGCGCCTCTGATTTTGCAATCGCCTGTTTTAATCGCATCTTCTAAAGCTCGCTTGTGCCATTCAATATCTATATCAATTAGATGACTGCCTGGTCCTATTTTACTGTCTGGATATACATAAAGTTTTTCCATTTAACTATCCTTTTGTTTTATGTAGCAAGATTTTGTAAAAAATTTAGGCTGATTTAAATTTACACTATCTGCAAATACTAATGTATCTTTTTTAAGTTGCGAAACAACAAGATCTTGTCGAGCTGATCTATAGTCTTTACTGTATAATATACTAGATGGTTTATAATGAAAAATATTACTTAACCATAGTAGATCACACGACCCTTGACAAAAATCTGCAAAGCAACTTACATCATCTTTCATTATATCTATATTTAAGAATTTTACAGTTACGCAAGTTCGAAATTCATTGAACCATTCGGCGAACTGTTGTTCACTTCCCCAAAACTGTACAAAATTATCCCAGGTATCAAAGTCATCAGCTACAACATCAAAGTCAGTATTTTGACTAATAAATTCGGGATAATTAGTGCCATCCCAATCTTTATAAATTTTTTCCATCATGTGTAAACTATACTTGTCCCAATCAAAAAATAACAAATTGATCGTGTCGCTGTATCCACAATGTTTAATAACTTTCAAATGATTTAATCCTGCACTCACACTAGCAAAATTGTCCAGCGGAGCATCGGGTAAATTTTCAAATTTTATACGCTCAGTGTTAAACATGTAATACTTTTGTTTAAAATTAAAATCTAATATATCTTGCATATTGTCGTCATCTTCATACGGATAAGCATACATTTTACTGCGTCTTATTTTATCGTTAAAACTTTTTATTGTATATCCAGCATCTAAAAATGATTTTATGAAATTATATCCTTGTTTTAAGTTTTTATATGTTTTTACTTTTTCTCCTGGAGCTATCCAAAACGGTGTATAGTTGTCATGATGATTGTCAGTTGATCTAACTGGAACTTCACAAGTTAGTTCGTCAGCCCAATGCCCGTATGTTGGACAACCTATTTGTCGCCACACATCTGCATTAAAATAAAAACATTGATTATGAAGTTCGTAATATCTTTCTTTTTTATCTAATATATGACCAACCAACACATCGTCGTCGGTGATATTTTCTACTAGCTTTTGAATAAACTGACCTGCTACTTCTAGATCATTTCCAATATCAATTATTACAACATGCTTGTGAGTACTCCAATTTTCTACAAAATCTAGTGCAGATTCCATATATGTGAATGTCTTTGTTTTTGCATATATGCCTATCTCTTTTTCCCAGTATTGCAAAAGATTCAAGCAATATGTTTCTGTATCTTTGTTTTTAATATACTCGGTATTATCTAGGAATATGAATAAATAATCATTAAGTAGCATGTTAATATTTATATAGGAAAAATATGAAAGAGTTTATAGAAGAATTCAACTATCCTGCGATCATTGAAAAAGACAACAGCATCACTGATGTAAAACAATTAACAAGAACAAACAATATTCCGTTTTTACCTATAACTGGATTTGAAAACGCAGACTGGGAAGCGATGTACAGAGAAGCAAAAAACTTGTCTAAGTTGTATGTACATCACAGATCAGGAGATAGCGAAGGCTGGCAGAGTTTGTGCATACACGGTCTGAGTAGTGTACACACTGACCATCATCCATATTATGGATTTCCGGATAGAGAAACTGCTCCTTATCGCTGGACCGACATAGCAGATTGGTGTCCTACAATAACTAAATTTTTCAAACAAACATTTGACTACACCGAGTATGCAAGAATAAGAATTATGAAATTATGTGCAGGAGGATATATTGCACCTCATCGTGATGTTGAAGACATAAATGAGGCACGATTAGGTCCGATAAACATCGCACTCAATAACCCAGAGCAGTGCAAGTTTTACATGAAAGACGTAGGCTATCTTCCATTCGAACAAGGAAGTGTTATAAAACTTAACTTATTCAATAAACATTGTGTATACAATGACAGCGATGAAGATAGATATCACTTGATAGCGCACGGCAAAGCAGGATCATCTTGGCGTGATCGTATTTGGAACAGCTACTTACAATTGTAAATATTCAATGGTGTTTTTACCTAATACCTGTTTAGGCATTTGACGTTGTTCTAAAAACCATTTAACACTGCTTTTAGTTTTATCAATTAAATGCTGTTGATTGAGATCTTTATAATTATCTAGTACATATTCTATTGTAGTACAAGAATGTCTGTCGTTATTATTAAGTTTTTAAGTGTATCATACAATATAGACTCAGGCAATACTTTAAAGTCTAATTCGCTTCCTATAGGTTTTAAATCAAAATTAAAACTATAACTAGGAAACTGTTCGAATACTTGTATTATATCAGGCAAGTATTCAAAATTAAAAACAGTAACTAAATTATCTACATTTACAAATGAACTTTCGGGTTTGTTGTCTAATAGATATTGTGTATTTTTTAATGCTTTATCCCAGTTGTGTGGCCATCTAATAAAGTTATAGTTTTCGTTTATACTATCCAGACTAACAGTTACATTACTAGACTTCACTTTGTGTAAATTATCAATTATTTTTTTATTCATAACAGTAGCGTTAGTAGTAAACGTAAGTCCCATATCGTTACATGCACCGCTGTCAATGACTTTTCCTATTTCATTCCAGTTTTCCGCTAGCAATGGCTCTCCACCAATTACTTTGAGTGTACCTACACGTCTATTGGCTATAAAGTCACTCACAACACGAGCTACGTCTACAGGCTTACCGTTTACTTCAGGACTATGACCCCACTTGCCTGGAAGTATTGTTTTGTCTGTAACGTTGCTTGTAATTTTTTCAATTAAACTACTGACTGTAGGACTGCAAAATGGACATGCAAGATTACATGTATTACCTACTACTACATCTAATATATGATAATCCACTGCGTCATTTTTCTTCCAATGATACATAGGATTTACACCTCCGCTACGTTCAGCAGTCTCGCACGGAACACACGCAGGATGAAAAGTTGTGTGCGTATTTTGCCAATCTATAAAATGATGCCTATTGTCGTGGTTTTCTAAATCTTCCCAACTGTTGCATTCTACCCACTGCTGATATTTTCTATCTATATTAAATCCATGCATATGACAACAAGGTCTTGATTTAAAATAAAGTTTATCGTTCTTTGTGGTAAACTCTACTCGCAGTGCCTTAGAAATCCACTCGCAGTTAACCATTAAACAAATCCTTGTATTGAGGAACAATATCTAGAATATTTTGATTACGTATTTTGTCTAATTTTACAGTGTAACGAATAAATTCATCTAACCATTCTTCACTGTAATCTTCACTGAGCATAAACTTTTCCACACCATCCAATAACTTAACAAAATTATTTTTAATATGGTCATTGTAATCAGTTGTTTGAATCCACTGCCTAAATGTATCATAGTGTGCAACAACCTGTTGTTTTAATTGAGGAGGTAATACTTTTACATTGTAATATTTTGGACTGTGGCACATGTGATGTGTCACAATTGGTCTTGGACCAGTAACTGGATTATAACTGTCTAATCCACTTTCTTCTAGTTTCCAGCGCATAAATTCAGGAAAATGAAATACGTTATATGGTGTAACTGTAAATGCGTACCATGCTTTTAAATTAACATCAGCTTGTTCTAAACGTTGCATATTTCTATAAACTGCTTGCCATTTTGCAGGAGTGCGCTGATAATCAAACACAGCACCAAATCCATCGATGCTAACGCCAATACGCACTTGTTTAAACTGTTCCCACAAATGAATGAGTTTGTCAGGCACCATTGTTAAATTGGTATTATATTCTAACCTAACTTTATTTGCACGACCACTAGCAACCAAACGTTCTAAACTTTCTGTGTGTTCATCAATAATAAGAGGCTCTCCGCCTACAATATATATTTTTTTACTGTAAGGAGCATATTTTTCAAAGTTATCCCAATACACATTGTTTTGCTGAAACCAATCATATTGATCTGTACTCCAACGACCTTTTGCATTTTTGACAAGTTGTATTTTCTCATGTGTATCCTTGTAGTGTGTTCTGTCATGTAATTTTACATAATCATCATACCAAGTATGACTGTCAGTAGGGCCGCACATTCTACATTTGAGATTGCAAAAGTTTCCATATCTGATGTCAATAAATTCTATATCTTGTTTGCTTGTGTCTATTGTACCGTCTTGGTCTGTGAAACTTTGTACTTTTTCTAAACTCAAATCTCCAAACCATTTACCCCAGTCTTCGTTTTCATATTCACGTCGACTGCGTATACCATTTAGTTCTTCTTGTCTACAGCGTTCACATTCTGGATGCCATTCGCCTTTCATCATTGACTGACGAACTTGTTTTAGTAAAGGAGCATTACGAGCTTTGTTCCAATCATCTTTGCCAGCATTGTATGTTTCACCTGTTTCTTTTTTCATAATGCCACGCTGAGGACTATAGCTGTTTGTGTTACAACAGATACGCAAATCCCCATTGTTTCTCAGATTAATACTGTTCCAAGGTAGTGGACAAAATGTACAACTCATTGGTTTTTCCTTGTATTAATATCTTCTTCAGCTCTTTTGACAGAAATAAGATCATCTCTTTTAGGTCTTGCATAATATTGTTCGTTTAAATCATCTACAAGTTTTCTAACTTCGTATAATCTTCGTTCTCTTACTTCCAATGAATTATCTTTCCATGTCCAGTCTATATGATCATTATAATGTGTGATGCCGTCTTTAAATTTTTTGTAAGCCACCATACCCGATCCTAAATGCATTATATTACCAAAACTAAATGATATGTACTCTGCATGTCCTCTTTCAAATAGCTTGCGTACAGTGTCTAATGTGTGCTGATGATGTTGTTCTGTTTCAGTTACATATCCTACAATCATTAAAAAGGTTTGATGAATTTCTAAATCTTTCAGTGTATCGAAACAAAACCACATATCCTCGTCAGTAAATTTTTTACCCATTTCCCATCTAATATCTTCACAAAAACTTTCAACACCTATTTCTAGTCTTCCACATCCGCTAGCTTTCATTAACACATAATCATCGTAAGTCATTTGGTGTTGACTTCTCACAATCCATTGACTACTCCACTCAATCTTCTCTTCATTTTTTTCATTATAATCTTTTAAAATATTGCATAAACTTCTAAAATGTTTCATGCTACCATTTATTAAACTGTCAGTAAAAAGAAACATATTTCTGTTATATTTTTCTGCACAATATATTATTTCATTGGCAATACTTTCTCCTGATCTAAAAATATACTTGGGCCAAATTTCATATACATTACAAAAATCACAGCGTTTAACGCATCCTCTACTACCAGTTACATATATAGGTTTATAATCCACCGGAGGATTGTATATATCCCATTTAATATCGCTGTAATCTGGTAACGGAATACTTTCTAAATTTTCAAAAGGAACTTTGTATTTTTTTGTTTCAGATGTTTTGTATGTGTTTATTAGTTCAATGATAGCTTTTTCTCCATCACCTTCTACATAAAAGTCAACGAACTCATCATATTGTCCATAGAGTCTGATGATCCTCTCCATGTATCTTGGCAAGATACCAGTGCCTCCCCATACAATTATTATATCAGGATCGGCTTGTTTTATTAGTTTACTTAGATATATCGAACTACAATGACTGTATTCAGATAACAAACTTAATCCTACAAATTTTGGTTTTAATTCCAAAATTTCTTTAACTTTTTGTTTCCAAAATTCCTCGGATATTGGTACAAGTGTTTCAACAAACTTGGGATATCTATCTAAGAAAAATGCACTATCATCTTTCTCATAATAATGATACCCGAGCTCGCCTTCTAAGTTGTTTAGCCAGTTAAAAAACTCTATGTTTAAATCAATTATCAATGAACTAATATTGTGTTCATTCAAAACTGTTTTTAATAGTGCAGGTCCAACACTGGGTGCTTCTACACTCATTTTAGGCATTGATAAAAAGACAAAATCAATCTCCGAGTTGCTCATCAAAAATGTCCTTCATTTCTGGAAATGTTGCACTGAAACTATTGTTACGCTGGCGATCACACAGTGCTAAAAACTCTTGCATTTCTGGTAAACGTACACTCCAGTCTTCGCTTTCCATAAAACTTAGCATGCCTTCTAAACGTTTGATTCCATATTCAGCATTTCTCCAGGTATCGTAATCTACTTTGCCTTTGTGCCAACTAGGTATACTTAATTCCCAATTGTCTTCCCACCATGGATAAAACTGTTCGTATTTTTCTCTACACTTTGCTTTAAACCAGTCTGGCAATACTTTTACATTTAAATGTGCTGGATGATAAACAAAGTGATAGTTAATACCACCTGCACCAAATGGCCACATATTAATCTTGTTAAACTTTTGTTCTAATTTCCATTTAATGAAATCAGGCAAGTAATAAATGTTTAAGGCTTGTACTGCACAAGCAACTGTGATTTCTACATTGTTACTAGTTTCTTTATCTAGTATGTGGAACACTTCTTCAGTGCGCTTCCATTCACTTGGATAACGTATATAATCATTCATAGCATGTATGCTGTCTACACTATAGTGAAAACGTACAAGTTTGAATTCTCGCCATAGATCAAATAAATCCTCTCTCCATTCAACTCCATTTGAGTTGTAACGTAGTTCGAGATTTTTTGCGTGACCTTGACGTATACATTCTTCAAGTATTTTATAATGCTCCTCAATAATTAAACTTTCTCCTCCAGCAAAATAAATTTGCTGCATGTTTGGAATTTGTTCATAAAACTGTTGCCAAAACGTGGGATTTTGTTTGTGCCAATTATAACTACTCCCGTTAATACTTCCTTTATCACGCCACATTGTATTTTCTTTTAGCGTTTCATTTTGTATTTGAGGATGTATAGCACTCCAGTCTTTAACCCAACCTGAACTATCGTGTGGGCTACACATCACACAAGCTAACTGACACTTTGTTCCAAAACGTAAATCAATATAAGTTAATTCAGGCGGAACTTCTCCGTCATCTGTGGTATTTTCTAATAAACGGTCAACATCAACACGCCGACTCCAATATCTTGTTTCCCACATACGTTTACTGTTGTGTCCAGCAGCTTCTTCTTTAAAACATTTAGCACAACTAGGAGGGATCTCACCATTGATCATCTGCTTGCGCACATTGCGCATGTATTTGCTGTTCCATGCTGTTTGAAAATCTGTTACATTTAAATTGTTGGGCTTGCCTTCATCGTCTTTGAGTACGCCAACCATACCTCCGTGTTGTTTATCATTTGTAGGACCCACACTACTAGCATTAGCCGTACAACATACTCTCATACTTCCGTCGGGTCGGGTGCTTAAATGTACCCATGGTAAGATACAAAATGTGTCACTTGGTTTTGTCATTTAAATTGCTCTGCAAATGGATCAAACTCAGTTCCGCACTTCATAGCACACACCCCTAGCTTTCCTTGAGCTACACTGTCGAATGTCCAACTATCACTAATACTACTTAGTAGTGATCCTTGCATCACTTTTTTGATACCATGCTCTATCACATTGATTGCTTGCTTGCTGCCAGCACGATCAATATGATCCCATATTTGTTCTACACGATAATCCTTGTGCCACCATTTGTACATGCGTCCGCCAGTCCAACAACAAGGCATTAGCAAGCCTTCTGCTGTAATAAAGATTTCTTTTTTCTCTACAGCTTTGCAGTTTATACTACACTTGTCATAATAATCTCGCATACTGCCGTATGTTTTTTCAATTTCTTTTTGTTTTAACAATGCTAGGTTTTGATTTTCAACTTTAGTTGGTTTAGCAATTGCTTGTGTTTGTTCACCTTTTCGATTACGTGCTTGATGCACATCCTTTTGTTCACTTTTAGCAGTAAAGAAACGGCCTGACTTTTTAAGCTGGAACCGTTCCACACCCCAAGACTCTGCTAGTTCACGTGCTTCGTCGACTTGGTGTTCGTTGTGTCCAAACACAATGTAGTCCCAACGTGCTCTACCGCCAGCATCTATAAATGCTCGCATGTTGCGTTCTACGTTAGCCCAGACAACATTCTGCCTGTATAAATGATTAGTGTCACTAAGACCATCCACGCTGAAAATAACAGTGCCCATTCTACCAAAGACTTGGGCAAGTTCACGCCACCATGTTTCATCTTTTGCTCCTGCATTTGTATTCATACTCAACCACATTGTGGGGTTATGTTCTCTGAAGTATTTAAATATTTCCAACGTGTCGTGTGCAACAATAGGATCACCCAAGTTACCACACATGTACATAGTCTCAAGTTGTTGAATAAAATCTGGTTCGAATATACGTTTGCAATCTTCTAAACTTAGTTCGGCATTAGTAATGTGACGATTGTCTGCTCCGCCATTTTCATTACGATCACACATCGGACATGCTGCTTGACAACGTTGTGTAATTTCTAAATGAACCATTTTTATTTCTTCGTATGTATACACTAGTCGTTGTCCCAGTACATGGTGTTATGCTTTTGAAAAAAATATTCTCTTTCTACAGCTACCATATCGTCATAACTAACACGATGCTGATTGTGTATGCCAGACTTGCTAATACTAACTCGTACATGAGGATCCGGTATACGTTCAGGCCTGGGCCCATGTTTTTTATATTGTACAAACCAGCGACTACCTTCACATTCTATGTTATGCCCTTCGCTGTTTTTCCAATTACGCAGTAAATCTTCAAATATTTCTGAAAAAACATAATAAGTAAGCGCATACACATCACTTACTTTAAAAGTTATTGAAACTTTGTTTTCTTTTTTGAAAAAATAAATTTTAATTGGTTTAGTAAACTTCATTAAAATGCCTGTTAATATTATTTATCGTATATTAGTTTAACATCTTTTCCTGGCCCATATCGACTAGGCAAATCACCATACTCACCAACATACCATTCAATAACTGCTTTATACCATAAATGACTGTCGTGATATGCAAGTTTATTAAACTTGTAGATGTTATTATTAGTTGCTTGCATTGTACTTAATGCACGAGCACTTTCTTTTTGCAATTCTCTTACTGATAAATCATTTATATCCAATTAACATAAACCTCGTATATTTTGGTAGTTTTAATTTTCCACTGTATAACAGTTGGCTCATTGGAGCCATTTTTTTAAACTCTTGTACGTTACTTACACAATTTACATGCTCGTCAATTTCATAATAATTATTACTTTGTAATACTACTAATTTTCCTTTTGGTATTTTAGTATACCATTCTTTAAAATTAGTTATGTGTTCACAACTCGTATTAATAATTGTATCTGGCACGTCTGTAATTTCTTTACTCATACGATTGTTAGCATTACTCCAGAATTGCCAGGTGTGTTCGCTGTAATCTATATTGTGTATATCTTCTACCAGTGCTTTAAACTTCCACTTCTCCATAAACCAAGGCTTGTTAAACACTTCTGCAATATCTATTGTTGTAGGGTCGATATCAAAAGATCTAACTTTATCTACATTAACGTTACTCTCAAATAACATTGTAGCTAGTGTAGCATACCATCCTGCACATAAGAAGACTGTGCCTAGTTCTACATCAAGATCTTTTAGTTTACTTACTAACCAAAGTTTACTTTCAAGTTGACCTCTACTAAAGCAATCTGGATCTATACTTTTGTTATTAACAAAGAAGTTTTTAAATGCTGCTGTAAACTGTGTGTCTACGTATTGTTCTAATAGCCCCCAAAGTTTCCATGTATTATTATTTGTAATAAGTTTACGTAAATCATCGTTACCTAGTAACTTAAAAATACTGCGAATGTTTTTGTTTACAATGGCAGTTCTGTATAAGTGTATAGTTTCGTCATCTTCAGGAAATAGTCTGAACAAACTGTACAAGTTTTCTTCTAACATAGCTCGTCGAAGATCGTCAACGTGCCAACTGTCTTGATGTTCCAATAACCTAAACAAACTATTTAAATTTTTTTCAACAACAGTTTTTCGAATGTCTGTTAAGTTAGTAATGTTTAACTTAGCTTCCTTTAATACTCTGAATACACTGTGCCAATTTTCGTCAACAACTGCTCGACGTAGTTCTTGGTTTTCTTCACACAGTCTGAAAATACTGCTAAGATCACGGTCCACTACTGCACGTCTTAGATCACTGAGTTCAGATATGTCTGGATATAGTATTTCAAAACGATCTAACAATTCGTGCAGGGGTAGAGGAAAATCTTTTTCATCGTCATTATCAATCTTCATCATCTTTCAAAGACTCTTCATACTGTTCACGCAACCAGTCAAAGTCATTAATAAGTTTTAATACTTTGTCATTTTTGCGATAGTGTGTACCAAAGTCCCGTCCCTGATTTGCTCCCATTATACTGTAATCACCGTACGGTCTATCTTTGCCTCTAGTACACCAAATATTCAGTCTATATTCATTATCTATATTATCGCCATTTGGAATAATACTACTTGCAAGTTTTGTACATTCTCTGAATGCGCTTTTCCAAGTTTCAAAAGGATTGGTATTGAATGCAGTAACATTACTGATTTGAAACTGCGGAACAAAAGGACAACCTAATGTAGTAGTCATATCAACATTCCAAGTCTTGGCTTCTAACATTTGTTTGCGAGGAAACAGTTTCACGCCACCATATCCGTACAATAGATCATTTACAGGATTTCTACTGCGCCAGGTATATATACAATCAGTTTGGGGGAAATGATCGTATTCCAATTGATTACTTTTAGGAATAAAATCAAATTTAAATGTTTCTTCGATAACAGCATCAGCATCTACTACATAAAAATGATTTGTTTCTGCGATCCTAGCTGCGGCTTGGTGAGCATCAAAAATACCTTTAACACCTTCAACACGCTTTGCGTGAGGTGCAAATAACTGTAAAATTTCAAAATTTTCATCAGCTGTTTCTTCATAATAGCTGATTTGAATAACGTCTAACATACTGATATTTTATCCTTGTAGAACAATTATAACTGCTGCATCAATCAAAGTCAAGCAGTAACTTGTGTTATTTATTGAATTATATACGTATATATTAACAGCGGAATAATGATAAAAAATTGCGGTAAAAAGTTAAGAAGTATGCTTTTCTCTCGCCATTGCCAGCCGCAGTAGCACCATCCTGCTGCTCCCAACAGTTGAGCAAGTGAATTCCAAGGTGTTATACCCAAGGTGTGCAAGACCATCGCAACAAGAATGGTCACTGCACTAGCATACTTTATGTATGTAACTGTTTTATATTGATATTCTGTTGTCATATGTGCTAAAAAGTCTCAGTGTATTTTCTGTTGCCACACCTGTAACCAACAGTGTGCAACGTGGGCCATGACCTGCGTTTGCTGTACAGTGCGGTGTGTTGTACCAGTCAAAGCTATAAATCTCACCTGCACGATAATGTGTATGAACAAAGTTACCATATTGAATAAAATGACCAGGTTCCCAGTCGTTCAACATAACCATGAAACGATATACTTTATGAGGTTCGTCTTCATGCCACTTTTCTAATTTGTCAATGTGTAAGTTCCAGACTTGACCAGGAAACTGTACATGTACTCTGCTTTGTATTTGTTGTTTGTCACCTGGCAACAAATGTAGCGCATCTGTCATTTTTTGAAATATTGGAAGTAAGTTGTACTCTAAATTAGTTAGTGCTAAGTCTTTATTTGCACCACTGCGTTCTAAATCATATTCTTCTGCTTCAATATCTTTGCTTGTACCGTCAATAGGATTACGTGTGCGCCATGTAATCTCTTTGCTGTTTTCAATTGTTTGTTGTAATTCTTGTTGCCAATCACCAACAAAGCGACCAATATAACGCATGTTATCATATGCAGGGTCGCTCTTAAATGCATCAAAGTGATAGTTTGTTCTTGACTTAACTTTATCCCAATTGCTTTCCATATTAATTCCTTCAGAAGGTGATGGGAGAGTTTTCCATCCCATCAATACTTATGTTTATTTTACTAGGTTTGCTTTATAGACTGATTTAAGTCCTAGTGCTTCTTTATTAAACTTTACTAGGTTTTGAAGTGCATCTTCTGTAATAAATGTCATCAAGCGATCACGTATTGCATCACCACGCTCACCAATAAACCACTCATACTTGCCATTTTTTGCTTCAATAGCAGCCATTGACTCTGGGTCATTTGCCATAGCTGTCATTGCTGCAACCAAACGGTCACGTAGTTCTGGGTTTCCTTTGTTGATCCAAATTGCCTTTTGTAGTCCATCACGGAAACTTTTAACTAGCTTGTATGCATCATAAAACTCACCGCTTGGTGCAACACCCCAACGTGCTTCAAAGATTTGCTCAACTTGATAGCCTGCTGGATAGTTTGTGTCATCCACGTGATTGCCTGTCTCTGGATCTAGTAGACCATGATGGAACCAAAGTTCTGCATTTTCATCCGGTTCAACGTGTTTTTGATATGTTGCTGGATTTTCACGAGTGCCGTTTAAGTCACCTCGTTTAAATGCCAATCTACGTTCTGCTCCGCTCATACCTTTTACCCAAGTTACTTTGTCTTGAAAACAAGCAATATACTCATCTACTGACTTGTCCGGACCACATAGCATTAGTGTCATTGCAAATGCTTCTGGTACCATACCTGAACCTGCTGGAAAACGTGGTGCTGACATATCGTCGCCAATACGCTTGCCTGCGATAATGTTCAGGTTCATAAGACCAATACTATCATACTCTGCATAGTTGTAGTCTACTTCCTCTTGTAAGAAACTTACACCATTACCACCATGCGAAACAACGATTGTGTTTTCGTCAAAACGTAGTTCATTGTGGAATTTGTTTATACCTGGAATATCACGTGCTCCTGGAATAAGACGTAGAACAATACGCTCACCTAGATGTTTTTCCAATTCTTTAGTAATAATTTCTGCCCATACTGTTGTACCTTGTCCTGCTTTTTGCGGAACAACAAGTGTGATATCTGCAAATGCTGCGCTTGCAGTCATTGCTAGTGTTGCTATTGCAACTCTAAATATATTTTTGATTTTCATTTTTTTTCTCCTATACAAAATCAATCTTTGCTTTATTAAAAAATAACCCCCAAACAAGTGCTAGTAGTGTAAGCACCATAAAGGTTAATGGCAATGGTCTGAATAATAAGTCTTCCCAACCATAGCCAAATGTATTAAACTGTACCCAGCTTGCTTCTAATCGAGCACTTAATATAAATCCAATTAGAAAACTAACTCTACTGAATTTAAGATATTTCATAACAATACCAACGCCCATACAGATCATCAACATGATGTAATCATCTAGTAGTCCTGTGTATTGTGTTGAGCTCCATACTAAACTTGCCAATATAGGCCAAAAGTAGAACTTAAATGGCAAATTTGTAATGTAAACAGCATATTTGATAAAAGCATAACTGATTGGTAAAATTAAAATTAATGCCCACAAATAACTGCTCAATAGTGTATCAAAAAACTTTTGATCAGTTAGCACATCTGGTGTACCTAATTCAAGACCAACATACATCAATAGTCCCATAACAATCACTTCAAACGGTGCTCCTGGAATGCCAAATAACACTGTTGGAACATATGAAGTTGCCTTTTGTGCATTGTTAGCGCCTTCGCAGCCAATAACACCTCTGACATTTCCTTGACCAACTGGATAATCTTCTGTGTTGTTGGATTTACGTGCTACTGCCACAGTTTGCGAATAACTAAACCAATCTGCAATAGCGCCTCCGATACCTGGTATGAGACCAATAAAAGCACCGATAAATCCCCCTCTTAGTCCATCCCATTTGTATCTCCATGTATCTCTGACACCTTGTATTAATTGTGATACAATTACACCATTTGTTAGTTTTATCTTTTCTGCTTGCATACGATATGCGCTTAAAAGTTCCGGAAACGCTAGTACACCTGCCATAACTGGAATCATTTGTACACCTGCTCCAAGATAATCCCATCCCATGGTCCATCTATCAGCAGCGGTGTTTGGATCCATGCCTATGTGTCCTACAAGTACACCAGCAATCAGTGCCAAAAATCCTCTGAACCAATATCTACTAGAAATAAAAATAACACAGGTCATGGCAAAAATTAAGAAACTGAACATTTCAACTGTGCCAAAATACAATACAATCTGTGTATACCATGGAAGGAATAAAAACACCAACAATCCCCAAATCAATCCATTTATCCAACTTGTTGACAGTGCTGCACTCAGTGCTCTAGCTGCTTCACCCCTGCGGCTCATAGGAAAACCATCTACCATAGTAGCGGCTGCTCCACCTGCCCCTGGTATGTTCATAACCACACCACAAAAGCTATCTCCTATACTGCTGGTAACAACAATTGCTGTGGTAAACACAACCAACATATAAGGATCATGAAAGTATCCAACAAAACTATAAACAGCAATCAATCCTGTGGTAGCGCCAGCCACTGGAATAAGCCCTACAAAAAATCCGTAGAGTACACCTAATAACAATACAACAATGTAATGGTCCATAGCAAATCGCCGCGGGGAAGCCCACGACGCCTTTCATAATTTTTTGGGGGATTGTATTACTGAACTTCTTTACATTCGAGCGTTAGTAATAACTATGTGTTTATTTAGTCCGCCACACAAAATACATTCTGTTTCTGTGAGTATCAGTTCTAATATCAAGTATATCAACACCAAGTTGATCTGCACAGTTTACAATAAAATTTGAATCCCAAGGATAAAAACTAATCCATTTACTGTGATCTTTACCTTCCTCGGGTCTATCGTCTTCGTCGTGTGCTAGTCCTGGATTAGCACGAAAGAACATCACTGCACCTGGGTTACACAAACTCACAGCATGTTCGAGTTCAGCAAAAATTTTATCTGTGCTGCCAAAGTTAATGCTACCCAATGCTAGTGTTGCATCAAACTTTTCTTGAGGATGATAGTCCAATAACTTTACTTGATAATCTGCTGCACTGTTGTAAGGATCAATACCTACTAGATTGTCAATTTTACCTTTGAATTCATGATATCCGCAACCAATGTCTAACACACGTCTTGGCTTTAAATTGTTTACTTCATCAATTAATTTTAGACCACTGTACTTGTATTTTTTTATTTCGCCTTGCCAATAGTTACTAAAGTAGTTGCTCAATACTCTATCGTCAATCCTGTCAACTAATTCGCCAATGGTGTTGTATGTTACATTTTCTACATCCACACCAAATGTTCCTCTGATAGCTTGCCTCAGTGTTTGAGGTTGTCGCAGTAATTGAGGACTTGTATGAATTAATTGTTCGAGTTTGTATAGTATTTTGTGATTCATATTTTATTATATAGCTTTTAGTTTACGTTGTCAAGACTACTCGTAAATAAAAGGATCTCTTTTGCGTAATTCTTCTATTCTTTTTTTCATGCGCTTTTTTTCTTGATAGTAATCCCAAGGCCACATAAAGAAATTTCTTAGTCGGGTAAGCATACTTCAACTCTATATTTTTTAGTCCAACGCTCTGCGTCTTGTCTAGTATTTACTAGAGGTTCGCCTCGAACATTGAGGCTAGTGTTCAACAACATCGGACAGCCTGTTTCAGCATACCAACGTTCTAGTAATTTCCTAATACCATGTTCACTGCCAGCAGGCACCGTTTGCACTCTACTGGTGTTGTCATAGTGTATGATAGCAGGAAACTGTTCGGGCTTTTTACACTTGGCTACGTATTGCATAAAGTCTCCTACTCTGCCTTCAAAATAATCTTGTGCATGTTCTTCAAGTATCACAGGAGCAAACGGTCTGAATGCTTCTCTGTGTTTGATTGTGTTTACAAGGTCCTTAACATCACTTCCACGGGGATCAGCAAGAATACTACGGTTGCCAAGAGCCCTAGGGCCAAACTCAGCCCTACCAGATGCCACGGCTGTAATTTTTCTAGTGTGTAATTGTTCAAGTACTTTTTCAACGGGGTACTCTCCTTCTATGTTATGTCCAAGGAAAGCGTGATCCATGTACATAAATTCTTTTTTATGTGCTAATACACATCCTATTGCACTGCCCGCATCACCTGGGTTAGCTGGTACATGCACATTGGTAAAAAACTCTCCTGCTAGTGGATTTGCAACACAGTTAAGTGCGCAACCTCCTACCAGTATTATGTTACTGTACTTACCTTCTGTCATATGGTATACACTGCGACATAATTCAACAAATATTTCTTCGTATATACGCTGCACAGCCGCAGCGATGTCTGCATAGTCTTGAGGAGTGTTTAGATCAGATCTCCAATCTAAGCAACCTCTGTGACAGTTCTGTTTAAATGTTGTATATGGAAACAAACTTGTGGGCAGACCATCTATAAAATCATTTTTTATATCTTCATATAATCTATCAGGATCACCTATTGCAGCCATACCCATGAGTATATACTCATGCTCTTGTGGCTTGAGTCCTATACGCTGTGTCATAGCACTGTACCATATGCCTATGCTTTCTGGATAACGCTGACTCAACAGTTTGCGTAGCTTCCCGTCACTGCCTTCCCATATGCTAACAGTTTCCCATTCGCCTATGCTGTCAATTACTAGTATCAGTGCATCGTGCCAAGGACCTGTGTAGTATCCATATGCTGCATGACTCAAATGATGACTAGTTGTAGCACATTTAGGAGCGTTATTGATGAATTTGCGTATATATGTAGTAGGAGATTCTTTGCGTAGTAGTGTGTATTGTCCAGCACTAAACTGACGTGTCTTTTTAAGCAAAGGTCGTTCATAAAAATAGATTTTGTCAGGTTTGCCGTACAAATCAACAGCTTCTTCTATTAGTAAACTGTTCAAGTGTTTGTCATTCTTGATTCTACTGTAGCGTTCACTGTGTGCTGCAAATTCCAATCCCGTTTCACTAAACACAGCCAAACTAGCATCATGACTCATGCCAGTCCATCCCCAAGTAATCATTTTTTATCTCCACACACACCGTATATACCTGTTGTATCTTCTGGTAAGGGTATATCTTCTAAGTCTAACCAAACTGCTCGTTTGTGTCTAGGAAAATTTCCTGGGTAACACCATATGTGTCCGTCGTTGGTTAGTGTAACTGTATCTGTATCATGCCAAAAGCAACGTGTACGCATGTCTAACAGCATTTGTAGTGCGTCTAAATCTTTTGCATGACACCACACACCAGGCTCTTGTAAAAATCCCGTGTTGGCAATTTGCAGCGGTTCGTCGTGTCCTAGGTATAGCAACCCACGATGTGCTCGTACATCTACTTCAACGTCATAACCTTTGTCGTAGTACGCAAACTCTACGTAGTCCTTGGTGTTCTCCCATGCAGGTTGTACGCCTTGCCAGTTACCTCTGTGTGCTATGAATTTAACCATAAATCTAAATCCTCCGGTGTACCAACTCCATACATGTGTTCGATAGGAACTCGTACTACACGCCCTCCAACAGCAATAGTTTGGTTGTATGTTGGTGCAAGATAAAATTCGCCATTTACACGTTCATTGTTTGCGATCATTTGGTTGGCACTGTTCTTAAATGTTTTCCATTGGCTCCAGTAGTAGTGTCCACTTGTAGCATGTGTACTAATAGGATTTTTTTCTGCTACTTCCACAACTATGTCGTTTTCTGTTCTAGCATAACTCCATTTAGGATCACGCTCTGGACATTCAAAAGTCATAATAACTCCATCGTTGTGCATTTGTTCAGTGAACAAACTGCTATCCCAATCAATAAACTGATCACAGTTTGTAACAAACATTGCATCCTCTGAATTCATATAAGGATCTGCTGTTAACACACTACAGGCTGCACCTTGTGTTAGCGCATCAAGTTCAACAACATGTGCATGGGGATAGTAATCACGTATACCATCTGCTATGTTATGCTCTTTTCTAGTAATAAAAATATGATTGTCAAACTCTAAGTCAACGCTTTCTACTGCTCGTACAAACATTGGCTTGCCACGTACATCTATTAGTGGTTTTGGAACAGTATAGCCTTGTTCACGAAAGCGACTGCCTTCGCCTGCCATTGGCATTATTAAATTAAAATTCATAAATTTACCTCTTATTATCTCTGTTTATATACAGATAAGTTACCTAGATATACCTTAGGGTGGTTAAAAATATCATCCTTTAATATGTTCAAAAATAAATTAAACTCAGGATGTTCAATTTTCCATATAGCATGTTCATCAAATTGTTTCTTATCCCATGTGTTCCAATCATTTAATTTAGAAAAATGGATACTAGAAGCATTGTCAAAATTTTCTAAGATCAGCTCGATGTACGTTTTCATTTCTTTGTAATTGTCTTTCTGAACAACGAAATCAAAGTGTATATTAAAATTGGAAATTTCTTTTGAACGCTCATTTAAATATCTACAGTTTTCTATCAATAATTCCCAATTGCCGCCTAGTCTTGTTTTATTTTCATATGTTTCTTTGGTCCCTGCATCAAAACTAATTCTGCAATTGTGTAAATTGTGTTGTATTTTTTCTAACTTCTTCCACATTTTTGATGTGAACATTACTCCGTTTGTATTCAAATTAATAATCAAGTTGGGGAAATCATGTCCATTTATATTTTCTAACATTTCTCTGTATATTACACTAGCAAAAGGATCACCACTTCCAGTTACATATATTTCAAATTTTCTATCAGTGGGTGTTTTTAAAAAAATTTCACAAATCTTATCATTTATTTTTTTCTTCTGAATATACTCAGCTGATTCTCTACTTAATAGTATCTTTTCTAACCTACAACTAGGGCAGTAAAGATTACAACTCCTATCTTCACTAAAATGTATCGATGTAGGCATTTCTTCTAAGATAACTTTGTTTTTTTTAATAGCATCTTTAGAATAATCTGTTAAAAAACGATCGTTGTTAATGTCTTCAAGTAACGGCAACGAGTCAGACACTATATATGGACAAAGATCATGATTACAATAGCACCAATCTCCTGTATACACTTGATTTCTCAAATTTTGAGACACTTCTCCGTTCCATATTTCTTGAAAGTCATCTGTTAAAATATTTCCTATTTTTTCTGGTAACCACGCAGGACAACATATCCAACATGAACCATCAGTTGATATTTCTAGAAAACTAAAAAGTTTATGACAGTACTTGTTTTTAGTGTTGTTGACTAGATTTTTCATGTGTGTTTTAATACTAGAGTATTATTTCCATTTTGATTAAAATTTTTAATTATATTATAACCTATCAACTGATTATCATTGCTTTTATTCTTAGCAATAGAAACATACGGTCCCCAACAAGGTACATTGTGTTTATCACATTCATCGACAAAAGAATCAACACACGGCTCTTGTTTTGCAGATCCATTTAGTTCGATAGTATCAACTAAATTTTGATAATGACTTATTTCTGGATGATCAACTTTTCCGGAGATCCTATATTTCTCATACTGCGGACGACCAATGTCGTAAAATGGTATAGCTATCGAATCTTTGATAAATCCGGTGTCTTCTGGTTTAATTTTGTATTCATTCAATGATGACGTATCTTTATATAATTTGATATTATGCAAATAAAAAAATTGATATAAAAATTCTATTTTATGTACTGCCGTATTGATATGCGAATAATCAATTGATTTACTGCGAAGTTTCAAGTTTATTATATCATATATTTCTTTAGTGTCTTGATCAAATATAGGAAGATGCATTTCTAAAGATTGCTTTGTTATATGTGCCCACTGCTCATGTGTACGTTGCAAGAAAGCAGTATCATAAATTGTCGAAAGTTCATAATGCCATTTATCTGGAAGGTTTTCAGTTACTGAAATACTGTTAACTTCTTCAAGTATATTGTTAAGATAAGATGTGACCTCTAACCATTTATTATAATGACTATTAATTGCGTGTTCATTGAAATTTAATATTATTTCATTTGAACTGTTAAATGCCCAACTAACCCACCTATCAACAAAATTTGTATTATAGTAATCCAAATCAACTTCATTATTATTAAAACTTAGTATCATTTAATTCTCCACAACATGACTTACAAAAATCTCAAAATTTGATGTTGTCATGTATTCCCAAACTTTCCCATTAAACTCCTTATATTCTTTATTATAATATAGTCCGTTAAACGGCTGAGTTTTGTAATTTGTTTCTATAATGGTTTCTAAATGATTTTGTAAATAGTCCGACTTATCTTTTGTTTTACATATTATAGTTTCTTTTTGACTAAAGCACAAGGGATACGCATATCCCTTTTCTATTAGATTAATAACTAACATTATTCTTTCTAATCCACAATTAACCCTAGTGTCATCTATTATTATTACTGCATCATCTGTCAGATTTTTTTCTATTAGTTGAACAACATCATTGAAATTTATTACACAATCAATTCTCATTACAGATATGTTATTTTTATACTTTTCATTGAAACTATCTGATTTAATTAACATTGATATATCATTGTCATATATATCACTTATTTTTACATCTGAATACTGTTTTTCAATGAAAGATTTAAGTTGAATTTTGTTAATTGGCCAATCATAATTCTCAGACGAAAAATTAGAATCAATCCAGTTGAAGTTTTCTACTAATATCCATTCACAATTTTTAACGTTAAGCTCGGTCTGAACTCTAGTCCAGCCGCCTGAGCCTGCTCCTAGTTCTAGTATTTTTATATTTTTATCTCTTGATAGTTCATGTAATATGATACTTTGAACTATCATATCATTTAATTCTGCCATAACTTGACATTTTTTAATTAAGTTTGTCATATATATAAAATATCCCTAGGGCTTTTATTCTTTAAACACATCGATGTACATGTAGTAAGTCTTCCGTTACAATGTGAAAGTTCCCATAATTTTTCTATCTTAGATAAAAAATCTGTTTCTAATATTTGTTTTACAGTATAATTTTTAGCATTTGTTTTTTCTAAATCAATGTTTTTTTCTAACCATTTATTATATTGTACATTATTTAAATCAAGTGATACATTCTGGCTTCCTATTCCTAAAAAACAACAAGGATGAACATTTCCGTTACTATCAATATAAATTTCTTTATTGTTTTTTGTCATGCATGATATTTCTGTGCCATCTAAATCAACAAAACGTTCGCCGTGTTCTTTTAATACCAATTCAGTAAACTTATTATTATTATCCAGTCTCCACTCATATGATTCCATTGGCAGTGTATCTACATGTTTTGTATTTTTTTCGTTTGTAAAAATATCATTATTAAAATTTTTGTCGGACGATTGTTCAATGAAATAATCTATATCTCCTTTTTTGTCTAAGACTCTCATTGCTGAAAAACCCTGTAATGGAGTGTCAAACCCAAAAGGTCTTTTAAATCGTATGGCAGAAAAACCCATTTTTTCAGAAAGTTCTCTTGCTTCGTCAATTTGATGTTGGTTGTGTTTAAAAATTAAAAATTCCCAAACTGCATTGCCGCCGCCATCAATGAAAGACTGCATGTTTTCTTTTAATCTTTCCCAAATTACACCACGCCTGTATATATGATTTGTATCTTCTAATCCATCTACACTAAAGGTAACTGATAATTTTGGATTTATTGATCCAAGTCGCTTCCACCATTCAGGCGATCTTATTCCTCCGTTTGTATGAATACTAATTAATAGATTTGGATTTTGCATTTTTAAATATTCTAATATATCTGGTATTTCTTTGCAAAAAATTGGATCTCCATAATTTCCGCACATCAAAATTTTATCAAGTTGTTTACTTGTTTCTTCATTAAATATTTTAACAAAATCATCATAACTCATGGTTCTTGTTATTAATCCAGGCACTGTATATCCACCGTCGACATTTCTTGGACATACAGGACATGCTGCATTACATGCACTGCTTAATTCTATGTGTATTGTTTTTAACTCTTCAAATTTAATCATGATTCTATACGAAGACCTTTTCTTAAATTATTTTTCATTGAGCACATTGTAGCACATGTATAAAATTTACTATCCGTGTCCCATGTTTGTTTTATCTTTTTAAAATAATCGGATTCTATAATTTGTTTCAATGAATATTTTTTTGCATTTATATTATCAATTCCGATATTTTCTTGTAGCCATTTCACAAATTGCAGTTCCTCTGGATCGTGTAGTACGTCAGACTGACCGCCAAAACCAAACCAGCAACACGGAAATACATTATATAATGCATCTATATATATTTCTTTTTGTTTTATAGCATGACAGTTTATTTTATTGTCCCAGGACCTACTATTTATATGTGCATTTTTAGATTTTATTTTTGTAGTAATATATTTGTTATATTCACAATCATGTTTTACTAAATCTATTTTCTCACTGTCAAACGGCTTATTTACAAAATCATCATCACCTGGCATTACGAAATATTCAAATTTTCCGTCATTGTCAATGACATTTATTGCAGGAACTGAAGTAAGTGGATTATTAAATCCATATGGTCGCTTGGGAATAAATTCAACAAATCCAAGTTCATCGGCATACTCTTTAGCTCGGTCAGTCTGATGTTGGTTGTGTTTAAAAATTAAAAATTCCCAACGAGCTATGCCGCCAGCATTTATATATGCAGCAACATTAGTCATAAGTTTATTCCAATTAACATTACGTCTATATATGTGGTTAGTATCTTCTAAACCATCGATACTAAAAATAACATTTGTGTCATATGAAGCTAGTTGCTGCCACCAGTCTGGATTTCGTAAACCTCCATTTGTATGAATTATGATGTTTACTGTTTTATTATGAGTTCTTATGTATTCTAAAATTTTATTAAGGTCCTGGCACGACATAGGATCACCGTATCTACCAACCAATAAAATTTGAGTTAGCTTACTTATAAATTCTGGGTCAAAAATATCTAAGAAATCATCAAAAGTAAATGTATTGTGTTTAATATACGGCTGGTCATATCCACCCATTACATTTCTTGGACATACAGGACATGCTGCATTGCACAGTGTACTTAATTCTACATGTATTTTTTTGATTTCATTATAATTAAACATGCTCTTTTACTGTTTCAACATAGAGCTTTTTCTTTTCAGATTCATAAAGATCTCGCCATGTATAATCGTACCGTTTGCGCCCAATTTCTTCAGTATCATCATAAAGTGCAATTTCCCATAAGTCATCAAATTGATACAATTGTTTCATAATATCAATGTCTTCCATATCAGGAAAATTATCTCTGTTAATTTCTCCGAAAAAACATTGACCCAGGGCAAGTGATTTATCTTTCATATTTATCTGACCTTCCATTAACCATGTTTGAAATTTATCCCACACTGTATGATCTTGGTCAGGTATAATATTAAAAACAATATCAAATTCACCACTTAAATAACGGTGACCTGTAATATTTTCATCGTAAATATCTCCATCTTCATCAAAAAATACTTCCCAATGAGTTTTTCCAATTTGACTATAGTGAATTCGAATCTCACCAAATTTTGGCCAACGATATTCAAAATAATCCCAGTCGCCTTCCTCAAGACTCATGTCGTGGCGTATCGGCGGATACATTGGAAGAATGAGACTTGTATTAGTAGAAGGTTGTTCACTATTAAGTGATTCATATGCACGTTCAAGTGCTTCTATTTCATGACAAAAGTGATTTAATTGTCTAACACTGTATTTACGAGGTTCATCAAACATTTTATACCATTCACTGATATTCCAAACTTGGCCTTGTAATATTTCAAAATGATGATGAATAGCATTCATTTTTTCTCTTGTTATAGAATCAGGACTAAACCACAGATCAATAAAATAGTCATAATTGTTTTCTTTACAATGTGAGTTGATTTGATGAATATGGAAATTAAGTTCATCGCAGAGATATTTAAAATCTCTATTATTTGAACTATCAGTGTTTACCCATCCATGAAACATAAAATTCTTTTCAATGACACTTTTATTATCTTCAGATAGATAATCTTCTAATAGATAGTTTGCCCACTTTTGCGCTACTGGTATATCTTTGATATCAAAATACACAGGTTGTGTATCTCCAGTAATACTGTTTCTCATAAGAATTTCTAATTTTTTAATTGTTTTTTTTGTCATTTTACTTTCTTTCTATTATAAAGTTTGTAATCTTAATTCTAATCTTAACTTTTATTTCTCTGTTATTTCTGACAATGGATAAAAAGAAAAATAGTCAATTTTTCTTCTTTGTGACATTGCTTTCCAATATGAAAAAAATTGCGAATCAGGAACACATGTACCAGTACGTTGATACATATTATCTAAATGCTGATGTACTTGTTTTACTTTAAATTTGTTTACACCATCTACTGTATTTATGATATCATTAAATACTTGTTTAATTTTTTTAATATCTACTAATTTAGTAGGACAATAAGACAAATCTGTAAATCCGTTCTGTACATTGTTCAATGAGAAATTCCAGGTTTTTGTGTAGTCATCTTTTCCAAGTATATCAAAACACCATAATAAAAACTCATCAAAATTAGAGAAGCTAAACAAACTAAATGTTGTTGTTATGTATAGATGGTCTACCTGAGATTTTACTGCACGTAAATTATTTTCAAACGTGTGGAAATCTAGATGATATCTTACAGCTTCAGCACGCTCGTGAATATCTTCGATACTAACACTGAGATTCCATTCAAATATATCTTTAGTAGCATTTATTGTCAACAATAATTTTTTTAACAGTGCTGGTTTACAATTTAAATTTGTTGTTATCATCAATACCGGCTTGTTTTCGAAGTGTCCGCATATTTGACTCAAATATGAGATAATGTCATATGTGTCTGTGATCAGAAGAGGCTCTCCTCCTAGTAAATTAAATATTAGTTTTCTATCTTTATCAAAACCTCCAATATAGTTTTTCAAATTTTCTAATATTTGTTGTTTCCAGTTTTGGTCAATCGTATTCTTTACAGGTTGTCCCAATTCTTTTGCCCACATTGTACTACTCCAAGGCCCACAATATATACATGCAAGATCACAGCTATTTCCGATGTCTAAATCAATGTAAGAAGTTCGAGATATTGTTTTTAATTGTGGTTTTACATTTGTAATATATTGATCATCCCATATATTCCATACTTTTTTAATATTATCTGGCGCTGTGTCAATACACCACTGGCAGTTAGGAGGAAGTTGATTGTCATCAAGGCTTATTTTTCTGTTTAAAATATTTTGTTCGTGAAAATCAAACACACGTTCTTTTAGTGTGTCGATTTCCTCAAATGATATAGGTTGAGCAGTTTGCTTACAACAATGCTGAAAAGTTTGTTTTTGGAAATTAATGTTTAAGTCAGTCCACATTTTGCTGCACACATTGTACTTAGAATCCATCTCTATTCTTCTCCAGATATAAATTTTTTAACAGAACTATAAGGCATAATGTCTGCATAACTAACACCTCTGAACTTATCTCTAGATGTAGTGTTTTTAATAAATATTTCTTTCCACATTTTATCTACCGGTCTGTTAAGTTCTTGTTGAAAATAACGATAATCAATATTTTTATCTACAGTTGTAAAATCATCTCGCCAACCTTGCTTAATTTCTTCAAGAATTTCTGTCTTAGCTTCATTTGGTAACAATCCTGCACTTAATTCATCTTCGTTTACCATATTAAACCATACATCAATATCATGCTGTGTATAAAACTCTAAACTTTTAATAATATTTTGTATACTGTATGCACTTACTGTATACGAAATACCTATCCAGGCAATTTTATTATCAAGTTGAAACTGTTTAGCCTTTAAAAGATTTTCTTTAAACACATCCCACTTGGCTGGAAATCTATTGTACTCAAAAGTTTCTTCAATACCATCTGCACTATACAAAATACTTACACGCTTAAACTTACTAAAATATTCATTGAAATATTCATCGTTGTGTATACTTCCATTTGTTGCATAATTTAAACTCATATCTGCACTTTTGCCAGAATCAATCAAATGTTGCAAAAATTCCCATTGTTTTTTAATAAGCCAAGGTTCACCGCCATAAAAGTCAAAATGTTTTGTTTTATGTGTTTTTTCAATAATGTGTTTCCAAACATCTTCGTTTTTATACCAATGATACAAGTGATGTATTTTATCAAATTTTTCGTTCAAATGCGGCAGTATTTGTGCATTCTCAGATGCTATTAAACTACTACTTGTAGTATTACAAATAACACATTTTTGATTGCAAAGATTACTTAATTTTAAGTCTACACTAATTAAGTCAGTATTATCAACAGTTGACGTAATAAAACTTTTATACTGCTGATTTTTTCTTATGCGTAAACTAAGAACGTTTACATTTTCTTCTTTCCAACATTTATTACACCCGCTTGGGTTATCACCTGCTAGTAATTGTTGTCTCAAGATTTGCATTTCCTGACTGTTCATATAATCGTCGATACTGTCGGTGCTAATATTAAATTCTTGTCCTTTGGAATTTTTGAAGCCGCCAGAATAAACACAACAAGGGCGCATTCGACCTTCGTTATTAATTTCTAAACCAATCCAAGGCATTATACAATAATTTTTCATAATTTATTTACACCAAAATATTTTTTAAGCACATCTTCGATATGTGGCAATGATTTTTTCCAGTCGAGATTTCCAGTAATGTCGTACGTGTTTAGTCTTTTCAACAGACTTTTCATGTTGTTGTCAATTTTCTGCGAATCAATATCTAAACTCATTTCAATTCTATTAAGAACTTCACTGGGTCGATTAATATATGCATCGTCTATATCAGGATTATTTAAGATCCATGCAATATAATCTTGATATACTTCTATTAGATGTTGTTTATACTCTGTTGGCATAAAATACAAATTCATGAATTCAGGTGTCATAATATAGTTCATTGAACTATTTGGATATTCGAGCCAGTTGTTTTCGATACAATATTTGTCAAACTCAGGAAACTTTTCAACATTAAGAATTCCAATTGTAGGGCTAGGTGTAATTGTAACATGCGGTGCTTTTTCTTTAATTTCGTTAAAATTATTTTTAAAATCTTCCCATACTAAGTTTGTTCTTATGTATTCAACGGTATCTTCCATACCATCAATACTTGCTCCTATATATACATTTGGAAAATTTTTCCAAACATCAACTAAATTCCTTCCTTTATACTTTAGTGTAGTTAAATTAGTGTTGTATTTGATACTACAATTAATATTTCCTATCTCTATCAAGCGATCCAGTATCTTTAAATGTTCAGGATATAATACAGGCTCACCGCCAGCAAAATATATTTCCTTAACGTAAGGAAGATATTCTTCTATTTTATCAAAACAATCACTGTGTATAAATTTCTGTGGTGTTCGTGTAAATCCATAAACCTTTATTTCCTCTTCGTACCAACTACTGCTCAGACCATGTCCACACATGCGACATTTTAAATTACAGATATTGCCAAACCTGATATCTAAATAGCGTATTTTTACATCTTCGATACTACCATCATCGTTTGTAGAATTGATGTATTCTTCCCATTCAGATTCATCGATGAAAAAGTCATTGAACCATTTTCTCATCGAACTATCTTTAATTTCGATACTAGTTTTTTCTCTGTCGTAACATCTATCACAACCTCTGTCTTTTTCGCCAGTCATCATTTTCAGTCGAAGTTCTTTAAAACTATTGTTGTTTAAAATATCAGTTACTGATTCCGATTCATCTATATTTCCAAATCTTTTTGGATCTTCTCTATAGACTCCATAATCCCAAATACAACATGGTTGCACATTTCCGTCGGGGCGAGAATGTAGATGTATCCACGGAGCAGCACAAAAGCTACCATTATTTTTTAATTGTTTTATTTTTTCATTTTTTATATTATGTTTCATTTATTTTCATAATTTCATTACTTTTATTTAAGATATATCCATCATATTTACATAAATTTTTTCTGACCTCTGATTTTATTAAATCTACAACTTCATCATAATTTTTCACAGTATTTTTTTTATCTTTGCTAGGAACAATATTAATCATATTGTCATCAATTTCAAAATTACTAGATATTTTCATATCTTCAAGTATTTGGGGTCCACTTTTTCCTAAAATAGAATCTTCATAATATAAGATTTCATGACATGGAATGTTAAATTTATTTTCTATTAACATAATATGATCTCGTACTGAAATTTCCGTTATAAAGCGAATCGTTTTATCATCTATTATATATATGTTTTCATCTTGCGATTTTGCTTTTTCTGTATACCATAAACCTTGAATTTTTGAAATACAATGACTCAAAATATTCTCAACGATATTCTTTCTTACAAGAAATATATTATACATATCCTCTGTTTTTTGTAAATACGTGTCTATCAACGTTTTATCGATAAGTTCTAAATCATATATATTTGGAATTTGTGTTTTTATAATACATTTTTCGGCAAACATCAAATCATCTAATCTATTGTAGATATATTTACTCATTTTTTCAAAATCCGAAAAATCATCATTGAATGCATACCTAAGATTTAAAAATTCTGTAGGAAATTTATTAAACGGAGGCGGTCTTCCTATATCCGTGCCACCAATTAACACATGATACAGATAACTAGACCCAGAACGCGGTTGTGAAATTATTTGTATTTTTTTCTGATTTATCATAACATACTTTCTATTTTTGAAATATATTCTTTATAGTCTAGTCTTTTAAAGTTTTTTGTAAATTCTAATCTCGTTTTTAATTTTTTGAACTCCATTGGGTCAAAAATTGACATTTCTATATTTTTTCTCACATGGTCATCAAATATACCAAAATAGTTGTTATCTAAAATTTTTTGCTTAATATCATTATTAATAACATTAAAGGAGTAGTATTTTGGATATTTTACAAATGTTATTACTGGAGTATAAAATTCATTTTTTATTAACCACTCTGATAGTTCATTTAAATAAAAAAGGTTTAATACACTAATAGTTACGTGAATGTTAATATTTAAATTCTTGTTTGTTTTTTTTAAATCTATCAAATCTGATATATTTTTATTAACTGTTTTCCATTTTGCGTTTGTTCTTATATATTCAAATGGAAGTCCAATCGCATCTATACTCAACCCGAAAGTTAACTTATTGACAGTATCTAAGTTATTTTTATAGTAATATTTTTTTACAGATAAACTACCATTGGTCGAATAGTAAATTTCACAATTTTTATTTTCTTTCAAAACTTTTTTTAATATATCTTGATGTAAATTATCAAATAATGGTTCACCCCCCAGAAATTCTACTAGTTTAACATGGGACATATCTTCCTTTTTGATTTCTTCGAAGTTGCTATATTTTTTTACTACGGAAGATATTTTTTCGGTCTGATATAATTCGCTGTATTTTTCTTCTTCTCTTATTAATTGAAAAGTTGCTTCTGGAACACATGTCCTACAAGCGAGATTACAAATATTACCAGTTGATAATGATAGATATAATAAAGAATTATATTCGGAATCTTTTTCATATTGTTTTCTATTTTGTTTAATTCTAAGACTTTCAATATTTTTCTTTTCTACATCCCAACATTTTTGACATTGGATTGGACGGTTTCCATTGTTCAATTGAACCCTTATTGTTTTATGTTCATCAGAATTTAATAGTCGATTAAATGATTTATATTTCTGACCTAATTTCATATGACAACAGCTACTACCATTTTCTTGATGAAATCCATGAAATGCAAGCATACAATATGTATCAGAATCCCTATTAGGTTTCATTAATTAATCCATTTTTTACAGCATCAGCTTTAACTTCATTGAAAATATCACTACCCCACTCAACCGCATTTGCTTCTATTGCATGTGGTACGTGATTTTTGTTTTCATTATCTGACAAACTCAAATACCAGTTTATCAAATCCCCCCAATCTGAAAATGCCTTTTCAAATAACTTGTTTCTTCTAATATCATATTGATTATAAAAGTTGAAAAAATCATTTTGTCTTACTTGTAGGTCACTGACTTTTTTTACACTGTGTCCTTCATTAACCTCACGAATATAACTAATTGTTCTAGTCATTCCGTCGACTTCATGAACTCCCATATATTGTTTATTTTGTTCTAACCATTTTTCATAATAGTCTGCTCTTTCGTTACGAATGTTTTCTGGAAGTGTAGTAATACTTTGAAAACTTGGAAAGCGCAAAATATTATAACTTAAATAAATATTTTTTCCTGTTTTTTCTTTTAACTTAAATACTTCCTCGTGAAACTTATCTAAACTACCTAGACATAAAGCATTTAATGTTAGCATAATATGAAATCCAGATAACTCTCCTTCTGTTAGCAATCTTTCCATATTAGCATACCATTCATCCCAGATTAAACCATCCCTAATATACTCTGCTTGAATACCAAAACTTTCATTACTAGTATATATATCTAAATTTTTAATGAACTTACTACATTGTATAAGTCTATCTAGTTTATCTTTTTTTATACCTAGATTAGTATTTACTGCTAATCTTACATCGCAATCTGGATTCTTTTCAAACCAATCTACCAATTTCCAGAAATCATTACTCACAGTAGCTTCACCGCCTGTAACCCTTAGTTCTTTTAAACTATATTGTAAATCACTTTCCCACCATTTCCAAAATGCATCAATATATGGATTTTCTTTATTTGCTGGTCCATATGGTTGTGCCCAATTACCTTCTGTGCCAAATGCACCCCAGCCATCACTTAGTAAGTCTTGGTAAGGTCCATTTTTCTTTACATCGTGTGACCATGTTGTACTGAAACCAGCATTACAGTAACTACAAGCAAAGTTACAGTTATTATCAAACGCTATTTCTAAGTTTATTGGATTAAAACTTTGTCTCCAGTTAGCGTCAAATGCTTCTTGAAGTTTATTATCTTCATAAATTTTACTTTTGTAAACTCTGTCACTTACTAAATTTTGATCTAAATTTTCTATCTTCCAGCAATACTCACATTCTCGAGTTTGCTTTCCTTCTTGCATTTCTTTTCTTACTAATTTTTTATAGGTAGTATTGTGCAATGCACTAGGATCTCGTTTAACTTCTTCGGGATCAATTTTATGAGGAGGCGGATGATGACAACTAGTAGTTGCGCCATGCCCTAGCCATATTGTAGCATTATACCATTTTGCTCCACAAAACGTAGCACTCTTTGTGTCTAATATATTTTTTTTATATTCTAAAGAATCACTTTTCATTCAAAACTCTCTTTTGCTAACTTACAAACTTCAAAGAAATTTTTCATTTCAGGATATACTTTAAGAAAATCTGTTCCTCTGCGTTTATCCATTTCATTGATGTAATCATAAAATTTAGCTCTACCTTCTCTAATATCGTCATGCCCTTCACGCTCAGGTCTCGTTTTTTGATTATAATAAGCACGGTGCATAACAATACGTTTTAATTTTTCAACTTCTACATTTAAAAAACCTATTTCTGTATTCCATACACTGCTAGGATTATTATCACTCATGTATTTAATTGTCGGTAACAAATAGTTCGTAAGTAAATCTTCAGAGCAAAAATGAACATCCATCCACTCAGGCCATCTCAAATACGGAATATCTAGACTAACTGTAATAGTGTGCGATCGATTACGTTCTCTATGAGCTATAATTTGATCCATTGTTCCGTCAGAGTTATCATATCCTGTAGCACTTAAAATAACAGTTTCACTAGTGTCATTTGGAGTATATTTTCTTTTAAGATTAAGAACCCATTCTAGCATCGGTTTAAAACTAGTAATACTTAATATATTAAATGCAGACATTATAGAAAGTCTGATATTATCCATTTCAGCGATTTGTTCTGCACGAATCTTTAAAAGATTAAAGTTTAAACCAGTTCTAGCATATTCTGCACGTTCGCCCCAGCCTTCTAAACTAGTATAAACAGTAATTTTTTTAACAACTTCCTTATCTCTCATTTCAGTTAATAGTAAAACAAACTCGTTCCATAACTTGTCAGGAACACTAAGATTACTGTTAATAGAAAATTCCATTTCGGTATTTGGATTTTCTATCAAGTATTTCATAGTTTTAAAAGTTTCTTTACTCATAAGCGGTTCGCCGCCTGTAATACGATAATGTTTTAAATGCTTACTAGCTTCAGGAAACCATTTCCAAAATGCATCAATGTATGGATTAAACTCTCTATTTTTAAATGTTAATTTTTCGAGATCATGATGTGCATGTACTATTTCTTCTTCTGTACTATCTTTTAAAAGTTCAATCGGACCATGTTGTTTTAATTCTTCTACCCATTTACTACTAAATTCAGGACCACAGTATGTGCATTTCATATTACAAACATTGCTAAAACTTACTTCTAAATAGCTTGGATATATATCTTCATCGCCAGTTAAACTAACAATATCGTCATGATCTTCGAAAGCCCAATACTCTAAACTTTTAATAAATCTATCACTTTTACCGCCGTCATCTTCTACTCGCCAGCAGTAATCGCACTCTGCCGGACGTTCGTCACTAAGCATTTGTTTTCTAGCTTGTTTAAGATGATTTGTATTAAAAAGTGCATGAGGATTTTGTTGAATTTCATCTAAAGGAATTTTATGAGGAGCTGGATGATGACAAGCATGTGTCATACCTGTGCCTAGATGTAATGTAACTTGTTTAAATTTAGCTAAACACATCCCACATCCTGTATTGTCGAGCAGAGATTTCATATTCCAAATATTATTATCGTTGTGTTCTAGTACACCATTGGAAAATCTATTCCAATTTAAATCGTCTTTTTTCATATTATTCCTCAACTGAATCTTTAACTTGATCTTCTCGAATTTGCGGGCCTAATCGACTGGGATTACGATATACTGTTTTCCAAAAACGACTGCCAGCTATACCGACATCAGCAATTTCTAAATCAAGTTTTCCTCTGAGATCATCTCCTAATCTCACGATTTCTTGTTTAAGTTTAGTGCTATCCCACTGCATACCTGTGCGTGGACACAATTGATCTCCGCCTTCAAATTTAGGAGCAAGTTCTTGATTGAAATAGTTGCTGAGCCAATCAAAATCTCTAACATTTTTCCAATCCCATTCATGACGCAGTATATTAGTCATGTGACATCCAAGTCTGGCACCGTAAATAGCCCATAATCCGTTCTCAACATCTTCGCCAACTGTCATCCATACCATTAAACGTCTGTAGTTTTCTCTAAAAATTTGTTTAAGTTTCTCAGGAGGAACAACATCGCCGTTTTCTAATCCCATTTTAACACCTTCGCGGAAACCAGCTCTCCATGCTTGTAATGGGCTGCCATTATTGTATACCCAACTATACCAGTTATTCATTTGAATATACTGTATGTTCCAACAAAAGTCAACTTGTGCCCGTTTGTCTGTTGCAGGTGCAGCTTCGTGTGTACGCATACTGTTAACAACATCAACTGGCCACATTTTAATACCGCCGTTGCCATATACTAATCCGTTTACAACGTTCTTTGCTGCAAAACTAATAACATGACTGGGAGCAATTTTGTCCATGTCCAGTTCGACATTAAAGAAATCGTCGTTAACAATATTATCAGCATCTACAGTAATAAAGCGTTCAGTTTCACTCAATGCTGCCGCAGCTTTGTGTGCAGCATCGCTGCCCCAGACGCCGTGACTGCGTTTGGCCCACGGACACTTTTCTAATAGATCTGCATAGTTTTCATCTGCGTTAGGTTCGTCATAACTGATGTATACTATGTCAAATTCGTTAATACTTACCAGATTCGACATATTCTATTTCCTCAAATTTAAAATTTATGTTCTTGCCTTGTTCTCCCACTAATATTTTACAAGTGGCAGGATCCACTTGAGTTTGTACAATATACTCCTGATGATTTCCTATTTTATCAATGGGTATTATAATCCTATCCAACAGCTGATTGGGATTATTTCCGGTTAGATATAAACGTAAATCATTGTAGATTTTATATTCGTGTGGATTTTCAAAGTTACTGCGTATAATCCAACCCTGTGTACTAGGACTTACGCTAAAAATCGCATCATCGTCATAATCTTTATTTTGAATGTATATGTGTTTTCTCTTTTTATTGTTTCTGAGTTCATTTTCAATGAACTGATGTTTTATTTTTAATCCATAGGTTTTAAACACTCGTTTAGTATATATATCAATATCTCCGAGTTGTACTTTAGTTCTAAGTCTGCTGAGATCAAATAGTTGAGCTTTGTTTGTTACTAAATCAATGGGGTTTATTGATATTGTTTGATATAGTATATTTGGGTTATTTTTACGAGTTATATAAAATTTTAAATCATCAAAACCGTGAGTGTTCTCAATATGTACTGCACTATTTCCTTTGTTTCCGGTAATTTTATAAAATAGCTCTTCGCTTATATAAACTTGAATTTTATAATCACTTAGATAAGCTACAATATTAATATCTTGATCTGATGATAACGATGACTCAGATACCTTACTAAGATATTCTTCTGCTTTTTTAAGTCTTAGATAATTATCTCTCAGTACTATTTTATAACTTTGTGTTTGATAATCTTCGGCTACAACATATTTTTTAAGACTTTTAGTACCTGTCATCAAGTCTTTTACAGTTGGGTCTGTAGTTAGAAGATAAGGGTACTCTATATTGTTTTGCTTTTTACTAGCAATTGATATTATATTTCCGTGCCACTCGTCGAAATAAACATAGAAACTATGCGTAGTGTTCGAGTCTGGTTTTTCTTGAATTAAAAGTTTGTTTAAGCTCATTGATTATTTCTTTTGTTAGGAAATTTTCATCTCTGTAATGAACAATTCCATTGGATATAGTACTGTTTTCTATAATTATTTCTTGTTTATTTGTGTACCAATTATTCAATGAATCTGTCCAGTTATCGGACAGATCAGTTGTCCATAAATTCTGAGAAGAAACAGACAAATCGTAAAAATTATTAATAACAACATTTGTTTCATTGTTTATATCTAAACAATGTGTAACTAAATTGCACAGTATATTTTTATCAAATGTGTCTGGCTTTATATCGTTAAAAAAGATACTGTATACTTGTCTCCAATTTTGAAAAATTGGATCAGCCATTTTAAACCAAGCTAATGCCTCGTCACTTGTGTTATAATAAAACAATTGATTATAATTTTGAGGCAATTGGTATTTTTGTTCAATTTCAAAATCAGATATTTTTTGCGTTAATCCGTTTCTAAAATTTCTAGCTATGCTGGTCATACCTATGTCGACATTTGCAAATTGATCCCAAAGTAGACCGACATCAACATTTAAGAATAAACTATCTGCATCAACATAAATCGTTTCATCAAATGGTGTACAGTGTGCTAATTGCCAAAAGTTACTGCCATGATATCCGTCTGCATGTCCGGTATTACCAAATGGAAGTTCAACAATATAATCAAATGCATCAAAATAATTTTTATCCACTAGATCACTTTTATCCTTGTCTACTACTAGACAAACTTCTGCTTCTGGATCACAATTTTTAATACTCAGAGAAAGTGCATAACTGTATTTTACTCGATCCGCATCGGTATCTATACCAATTGTGATAAATCCTCGTTTACTCATAAATTGCTTCCTGTAATTTTTTTATAATTGTCGAAGAGTGCCTACTTAATGCACGTTTGTTCATAGCATGTAGATTAGTGTCTATGTTTTTAGTTAGTATATTTTTCCACTGCTCTTTTCTGTCGTGACTGAGTAATACCCAACTGTTGATGTCTTGTATTTCTACTACATCATCTTTTTGATCCATGTTTACTAGAGGTACACCTAAAAAATCGTGAATGAAGTTATTTTCATTGAAACCATTCATAATATGTGCAGCAATACTCACACAAAAATCAGTTCTGAACAGTGCTGGAGGAAACTGATAAAGCAGATGATAATAGTCCCAATTGTCTTTTACATGAGTCCATAAATCAAAAAACATTTTGCTTTCTTCACTTTGATCAAAGTAAACAACTGTGCTCCACCAATGATTGACTCCGCCGTCACTTAGTGTAATTTCGTTTAAATATGGCAACTGATGCTCTAGGTAACGTGCAGTTCTATGCATTGAAACTGGGATATCTGTATCAAATATATAATCGTAAAAATTGTTTTTAATAATATAATCAGTATCTATCAACAGTGTTTTTTCAAACGGAGTATATGAAAAAACTTGATCTTTATTGTTGTTATAAAACGGAGCAGTAAATTCTGTCCATGGACTATCAAAATGTCTACGTGGATTGTTAACTGGTTGATCTTCAGTTATAACAACATGATCAAAGCATGCACTATGCCATTTAGAATCAACACTGTCTTTTAACCAACCGTAGGTTCCTTCATCTGTAATTAGACAAATGTTTTTGTTTTCCATGTGTGCTTTTACGTAACCAGCTGCTATGTGTGCGAATTGTACGTAATCCAACTGATCATTGTTGTAAGCAAACATGCAAATGCCTGATTCTTCTTGTTTTACACTGTCAGACATTACCAATCCATTATTTGTTTTATACTACGAGCACGTTTGATTTTATCCATTTGAACTTTGTATTCATTGCTAGCCTGTTGATAAGCATCAATCAAAGTAGTTTGAAATTCTTGTAAATTTTCAATTTCGACAGGATTATCTTTGGTATCAACAACTATAGCTGATTGTTTACCATTAGTGATAAGTGCATTTACAAACGAAATTAAAGTTTCATTAGCTAAGAAACTACCTCCTTTGTAGTGTAAATTTTGCAGTACTTGCATACGGCTTCTAATATTACGTTTTTGATTACTAAGTGTTGCACGATAATTTGCAAATTCGAGGGCTTTCTCGAGTCTCTCATCCATAATGAGTTTCTCCTTATAATTATATGCTACTATAACTTATTTATGTGGTTTTTGTCAACAGTTTTTTTAGTTGTCGTCTGCTGTATTGAAGTTGTCAATGATATCAAATTGAGGATCAGGAGTAACATCAAATTCGCTTTGATTCAATGTTAGAACATCAGGCATAAGATAATTACAAGTTGCTTCTATTGTACCATCTACAGTTTGATTCAAAGTAGTATTGTCTAGTACAACTTTAAAATGGACTTCGGCTCCGTTGTTAGCCCATTTTCCATAAACTTTAAGATATCTAGCTGCATAACCACTATAGCTGGTAATCGGAACAATGTAAACAGGTGATCCAGGACAAGAACCTGAATATCCATATCCATATCCATATCCACTAGTAGTATTACTTACAAATATACCTGGCGTACTGCTCCCATATCCGTATCCGTATCCGTATCCATAACCGGTATTTGCATTTATTGTTACACCTGCACTAGTAAACAGCAAGCCTGCATCATCTACTATACCGTCTGCGTCACTGCCATCACCGTAACGATCTGTCAGATCATAAAAACCTTTGCCAGCACTATTACCTGCTGTGGTATAACCTTCACTTTGATACATTGTATTCCAATCAAATACTAATGTACCAACTTCGTTGATAATATCAGCCCAGTTAAAATATCCAGCTGTACACCCACTGCTCATTTCTAAAAATAGCTGTAGCTGTCCACCGCCATTAAAAAAGTGTCTTGCATGTGTATAATCATTAAATATAAATTTATGTTCACCTGTTAGATTGTTAGTCCACGGCATTATCCTTCTGTATAATGCTCCACTCAGTGGCGTAGACGGTAATAAACTAGCATCAGCAGGATCTACATATGCATGATTATCATTAACAAGTATACTATTATTAAATTTAGTTTCGATTAAATTAAGATCTTCTGCTCTTACTAGTGTATTTGCTGTAACTCCAGTTCTGCCAATTGGAATTGCAAATACCAATATACTATCTGTTACATTAATATGATCAATACTAACATTAGTATGATCTACCATTGTTTGTAATCTATCAGCAGTAATAAGTGTGCCTTGCGCTAGCGCATCGTCGATATTAACAGCACCCCATCCGAATTTATGTGTAGCTTTTCTATTAGCATCTGTCACTAGTGCAGATGGATATTTGTCGCCAAAGATTTTGTTGACAACTTCTGCTACTGCGTTATAGTGTGCTGCTTCGGCTAATTGGCCCACTGTTTGCGGCATTACTTAGCTCCTACTACTACTTCAATTGTGCCAGATTCTTCTGTATTCTTGGATTCTAGTGCTCTGCCGATGATTTCTTGCCAATTTACTCCCATGCCATCTGGGGCTACCATTGCATGTCCTGGAGTATTGCTTGAAACCAATCTCTGTCCTTTGGCTACTATGCCAACAACTTTGCAAGGAACACGCCCTGCTAGTGCTACAAATGGATGAGTAGCATCAGTGCCTGCAGCACTGTTCATTTCAAACCCTGGTGCAGTTGATACTATGCCAAAAACATCTGTATCACCTGCTTGTAGAGTTTGTGTAATTTCGTGTGTTCCGCCTAATCTAACTACTGTTCCTGCTTCGTATTCTTGATCTGCTGCATATCGTTCTGCAAGGTCAGCATACTCTGCACTGGTAGCAGTACCTCTGAACTTGTAATCAGTTGTGGTATTCATATTGATGCCAGCTTGAATAACCGGAAACTGAGTACTAAGTGCAGTAACACCGTCTTCTAAAAATTCTGTTGCTGCTGGTGTCCATGCTGTAGTATCATCTACAATAATACTAACAATATTGTCATCCACTATAGTTTCGATAGTCCAGTGATATACTCCAAGTGTATCTAATCTTTGTCTATACTCGATACGTGTAGTTCCAGCTGGCGCACCAATTGTATACCATTGTCCATCGTACAACATCAATCGACTTGTACTTGTATCGTACCAAAGTTGTCCTTCAGTTGGATTGTTTGGCGCTGTACCGTTGGCAAAGTTTTCCAACAAATGCAACATGTTTTCGTTTAGGATTTCACCAAATCTTGTGTAGTTTTTACCAATCAAGGTCAGACTTGTACTGGTATCTGCTGTACCGTCGTTTACTACTATTGGTGATTTTCCTGGATCTGAATAATCTATTGTATATGGCATCTTATTTTCCTATTATAAGTCCGCGAACGAACTTCTTATCCTTAGAGTGTATACTACTTGAATTTTTCTGTTTGCGCTTTTTTGCACCGGGTGAAAAACCACATGAGTCAACAAATCGTTGTTGGCTGTATATAAAGCTAGTTCATCAAACACATATGTACCATTCATATCGGTACCCGTGTCTGTTGCATCTTGTCCCACTGGAATTGCATAATCCAATGTACAAGTTGTGATCACATCACTGTAATTATTTGGACTAGTATGACTTGCTACTACTTGATTGTCTGTTGAACTTGTAATAGCATCATCAACTGTCTGACTGTGTGTTTCATTGTATAGTGCTCCACTAGCACTGTTGGTATTAGTTGCTTTGTATGTAACTGCACCCAAGCCATCAATGCTAGTACCGCCGTTACCAAAACGCATGGTACTAATTTCATAAGTACTGGTGCTGCCACTAGCGTTGGCCAACAAATTAGCAATTGCTATACTCATGTTTTCATAGTTCACTGCATTGCGTCTGCGAACAAATACTTCGCCTGAATCAGGATCCCAAATTTTAATATGTCCTTCGACGCCTATCAGTGGTGTTTCAAATTGTTCTAAACTCATAGCTTTATTCCATTTGTAGTATTTATATCGATCCTTGCCCTGCATTTCTAATGAAAGCATGTTCAGGCGAAATTCCTGGAGATCCAGGATCTGCTAGGCTTACACCACTGTCGTTATAAGCCATTCTTAAATTATCTCCGTAATCACTGAACCTAGCAAGTGTTGGTATTTGTTCATTTGCTTCTACAACTGTAGTGCCGCTAAGATGCAGTTGTGCGCTTGTGCTGTTGGTTCCACGCTTGCAATACAACAAGTTAGTTGCACTTTTAGCGCCATATTCAACACGCTCGCTGCCTATCCAAACAACTCCGTAGTCAGCTAGTGCGGCTGTACTCAACACCCCAATAGTTGTGTCTGTTGCACCTATACTAGCAGTGATTTCAGTTTTTCTTGTATCTTCAATCACTGTGCTTGTTTGTAAATTATTAGGATGATACAAGTTCATTCTGAATGATCTAGTTTCAGCATCAACTGTATTTCCTGTGGTATTAGTTTGTACAAGTATACTAACATTCTCACTGTAGTCAACTGGGTAAAGTTCTTCTCCCCATCCCTCTTCGTGTGGTTGGTCAAATTCATTACCATTATAGATGTATTCTATATCATTGTCAACAGTTGTGAATTCCATACCGTCAGTATGATCAGGCTCACTAGTAAAGTCTCCGCCTAGCAATAGTGTGTCACCTTCCCAATCTCTTGTGGTGTGATCATTGTAAAGCATGGTAATGATACTTCTTCTATCTTCTTCGTCAATTTCAATCTGTGTTGCTTCACCGTGTGTAACTTTTTCCAGTCCGCTGTGTAGTTTGGTATGGAAAGGTTTAATATCATGAAAGAAATCTTCTACCACACTTGCATCGTAACGCTTGAAGTGCTGTTGTGTTAACAACAGTGGATGCTCTACTTCCAGTTTCACATAACTGGTTTTAAATGCAAAGTCATCTGTTGTGTTCTGCACCACAGCTTCATGCAAACAATTAAACCAAAGTTCATTGTATTTTGCTAGATGTGTTCCAACAAATACTTTTGTTCTCAGATTATCAAACAATTTTCCAATTACATCGCTGCTTCCACTGTCAAATGGCATAATATCAAAACCACTAGCATCCCATCCATGACCAAACTTGCTTTGGTTCCATGTTTCTTCTGTAATCTGTATTGTGGCTTTTTCTTTCCAAACCATTGTGCTTGTACCATTGTTGTAGTAGTGTATTTCTGGTCTGTTGATACCATCTGCATGCACCACAGTTCTTACTTTTACATAAGTTCCATCAGGTTCGTCAATGAGATCTATCAAGTCTTGCTGTGTAGCTACTGTTTTGTCTGCAACAATCGAACTGTCGTAACCACTGGCACTCCAGTCGACCCAGTTCCAGTATGGTTTGGTATCATAAGTAACTGTTCCTAGTACGAAAGTATAGTTAAATGTGCTTTCCCAATTTTGTATTTCATCAATAACATTGATTGTACTCAACAGTTCATTTACTTTGTAAACCCAGTTCTGTCTAGCATCGACTAGATTTCTATACAAGCTCTGTCTTGGTCTTACAAGATGACCATATCTGTTGTATGGGTGTAAATCTAAATCTGGAACAGGTTGACCACGCCACACATCAATATCATCTTCAGCAGTCTCTGGAGGCAAATCGTAATCATAAATTTTAACCCAATGACTCATATCTGTATCCAAGCTAGGTTGTTGATTTTGATTAGGACCATTTTGTGTTCCGTTTGCAAGACTGATATAAAAGTCACTGCCTTCCTGAACCACTTGATTTGGCTGATATACTGTAGTATTTGACCAGGTAGTGTATGTGTATCTTTGTTTATAGTTGTTAAATCCTACTAAACTATCACGCATTTTTATGTGTAAGTATTCTGGTATAGCCACGCTTGGATCATTTTCAGCAAGCATAGTCCATTCATTCATAGGTTCACTATTGCTGGTGTAAATTTGGTTTACTTGAGCAACACTGTCTCGAGTAACATACTTGTCGACATTGGTCAAGAACAACACATTGCTTCCGCTGGCAGCTGCCCAACTCAAATCAAAACCTTCTGGATTTTGTAGTATTGTACTCAATTGTAGTGTATTGTAATTTCTTTGTCCTTCATATGAACTTTTGTTTTTAACCCAGAAATAATATTCAGTTTCGTTTCTGTTTGTTCTGCGATTGTAATAGGTGTTTTCACTCCAAAAATACACATCATCACCGTCAACTGTTTCTTTGTATGCTTCACCACTGGCAGTTACACCTCTGATCTTAGTTCCTTGATCTACTAGTGTACTCCATTGTTCAGGTAGTACAGGACTGCGAGTCCATTCATATATGTCGATACTAGCACCATCAAAAAGTCTACCCCAGTTGTTTTGTTGATATTCAATACTACCTTGTTCATAATTTAGATAAACTGCGGTGTTAAGATTCCACCACCGCTTGCCTACTTGTGCTGCACCCCATGCATTTGAATCAGCTTGTTCACCTTCGATGGTATTGTAATTATAGTTTGCAACGTCTGCTGTAATCAAGTAATCTATTTCACTGCGAATAAATCCAAGTACGATTCCTTTGGCTGGATCCCAGGTTTCTAGTTGGGCAATAGTGCTTTTACGTTTAGCATCATATATTTTAACATTTTCAATAAGATCATTTCTTGCTTGTCCGCCTTGTGTTCTTACTGCTTTGAGTTCACTAACACTATGACCGCCACCATCTGTCCAAGTTCCTGTGTACTTGTAAACTGCTGGTTTACCTGTGCCATCATTGTCTACAAAAATATAAATTGGACTTTGCTGATTGTTTTGTCTAAGTCCACTAAAGTTGTACTTGTATACTCCATTTTGTTGAGCATTGATGTTGTTGTCTAATTGAGATTTACTAGAGAATCTCACATTTCTCAAAGGATAGATATTACCAGTTCCGCCTTCTTGTTCGATATATTCATCTATATAAAATTTTTGTGTATTAGCACTGTCAACCTTAGTAACACGATGTATACCGTCGATGTTAGGAACAGTTGTACTACCTCTGATTAACACATAGTCACCTTCTACTAGATTGTG
>Ga0070750_10000006_pt1 | contig 90121 bp, 110 predicted proteins | sample VirMetDEL_Nov_24_FD_77013 | JGI IMG/M metagenome (GOLD analysis project Ga0070750, IMG submission 77013) | Aqueous microbial communities from the Delaware River and Bay under freshwater to marine salinity gradient to study organic matter... | ecosystem: Environmental > Aquatic > Marine >...
GCCAAGTGCGGGATTCGACCTATGGATGAGATATAGACCTCGACGTCATATTAGGGTATATAGGCGGGCCTATGTTTTGACTTCAATTTCCAACCCCTATATAGTAACCCGCTTTCTCACAGAAAATCCTCAGAAAATTTTTACGGCCAATATAACCAATCTATGTTGGATTCTCGTCTTTACATAATAAATACACTTATGAACAACAAGTTTATTCCGTATGATTACGTTAATGTAAGACCCAATAACCATATATCCTTTACTTGGGATAGTGAAGTGAGAACATCCTTGTTTGTCCCACTTAAAAACGGTTCTACTAGCTTACAGAGATGGTTTAGAAACGACTTAGGGTTGAATCCCGATATATCGGGTTGGCGAACTTATGATGTTCGTGAGGAAACACAGGATTTAGATGAACATCCATGGTTTGGCAGTAAAGATGATAATATAGAACGTTACTTTGTTATCCGTAATCCACATGAACGTTTTAAGAGTGCTATGACCACTGTGGCTGAAGAGTTTAGTGAAAATATTGCTCTTGATAGTTTTTACAGAACTTGGTATGACCATGTTTCGCCAGTTCTAACTCCGTTAGTAAAGGCGATTACTTATAGGGGCATTGACCCTGCGAGTGTGTTCTTTATACGTATGGAGAACTTGAATATCTTTTGTCCGTATCATGATAATAAGACCAATTGGCAGATAGTGAATGAAAAGGAGTCTGAAACGGCGCCTTATGTGAGGATTCTAACGAATATGAACAAGTATATGCTACGCCAAGAAGAAAGGTCTTATGCCTGGCTATGTAATAACTGCACCGTGGCAGATGCTACGCGATTTAGAATACTGACCGACACATTAAAGCAAAACATTAACTCTGGTGAACCGCCTTATTAGCATTTCTCCGAAAAATGCTTGACAAATTTAAATTCCGGTGTTAGTATACACATATTAACATTTATGGAGAGTTAAGATGGAAGTAGAAGTAAAAGACTATATTGAACGTGTCAGAGAGGAAGAAGCAGAGAAAAAAGCTAATGCCCCTAGAAAAGTAAGTAAATCAAACCTACAATGGCAACACCGTCATTATCCTTTAGGTAAATTTGACTTTGATGTTGTGAGAGAGCGTCTCATAGCTAAAATAGAAGCCGGCGATAAAATAGCCGTTACAACAATTAAGAAAAATATCAAACGAGTTGTAAGAGACAATCCTCACTATGAGGAGTTTGCACAATTGTTAGACCTATAAAGTAGACTTACTATGGCGACTACTGATTACACACTATCAGCACAAAAAGACTTGGCGACATTTTTGTTCGCCGAGTCTAAGCGATATGATATGTATGACGATGTAACAGTTGAGGACTTAAAGAACCTCTACTCACATAGCATCATAGAGTTATCTACGGTATGGGAAAACTTAGTTGCTGCCGTAAGAACACATCACGGTAAGCCAACTAAACGTTGTAGTGAGGATGCAATGGATTTGGATAGTGGTGGTGAATGTAAACTCGGTATCCTTAAAAAGAATGACATCTACAGACGTTACGTTATATCTAACGTGATGGGTAAAACAGGAACAATATATTTTATAGGCTGGAACTGGTTAATAAATGAGCCACAGTTTCTTGCCATACCTAATTCCGCATATGGACATGGACTAAAAGCAGGCATAAAGATAGGCGTATGTTCTGATTGCGGTGAAATCAAGAGGGGCAAGTATTGGCCCTATGAAAAGAAAACTTTAATTGAAGCCTGCATGGAGGATTAAAATGGAAAACGTTAAACTTAATAGAACAGCAATATTTGGTTTGGGCATGGGTGCCGGTTGGTTATTTGCTTTACTAGTATTCAGTTCAGGAGCATATGCACAAACAGAAACAATGCAAGTTCCTGTTATAAAAGCATACCCTGTTATAGAGAAGGTTTATACTAATAGCAGACCTGTTAGGGAATGTCATTATGAATTCGAACCTAACACAGGTAGATATACTACATTACCCGTTGTGCCTGTTGTTGTAGGGGCTGCTGTAGGTAAAGAACTTGCTGACCAAGATGACAAGGGTGCTATTGTAGGTGGCTTGTTAGGAGCATTGTTTGGTAGTAAGAAAACAGACTACAAGGCAAGGGAACATTGTTACAATACATGGGCGTATGATATAAGAGAAGAACTTTTATATTGGGAAGTTACTTACGAACTTTTTGGTCAGATACGTAATAAAAAGATGTTGACAAATCCAGGTAAATACATTACAATTACGATACAACATTAAACATTAATTTATTATGGCAGTAAAATTTAAAAAACAAGGTTCCAGTATATCACATATTAAAAAAGGAACAAGTATTGGTCGGCGTCCTAAATCAATGGCGACAATGAACAAAAGTAAAAAACGTTCTTATAAAAAATATCGTGGTCAAGGTAAGTGATTGATATTGTTGTTACAGGTCAAATAAGAAATAGAAAGAAGTTTACTAGCTTTACTGAGGACTGTATGTCTTGGCTGGTGCCTAATATTAGGCGAGACGTAGACATAACTGTTAAGTTTGTTAAGGAATGTGAAAATAACTATTTAGGTTTATGTTGGGGCGATAAAGATGTTGCTGAGATAGAAGTGGCAAAAACATTTGAAAGTAAAACATTACCAGAAGAAGAGATAGCCAAAACATTAGCACATGAGTTAGTTCATGCGAAACAATTTATTAAAAGACAATTACATCCTAATTTAAAGTGGAAAAATCAAACATACACGGGCTACAAAAGAACACCGTGGGAAAAGGAAGCTTATATGTTAGAAGATGAATTGTTTGATTTATTTTGGAGTTAAGTTATGGGACAATATAACGATATAGTAGAACAACAAAGGTTATTGTTAAAAGCTGAGGAGTGGGCAGAAGGTGTAAAATGCCTACATGCACATAGCTTGGATAGTATGGCTTATGCCTCAGATAGAGATGATGGCAAAGTATTAGATATTGAATATAACTCAGGTAGAGTTGTTCGAGAGATTTTAGCTACAGGTGAAAAAATTGAATTCGGTGAAATCCTTGAAGGTGAAAGGCTCATATGGGCTTATCAAGAACATCATTAAGGTGACCAAAAAGAACATTAATGCTTGACTTTGGCAACAAACGATAGTATAATGTGTATGTTAATTACTTAAAAAGGAGAACTTATGACAAGTAAAAATACTACAACAACTGTAACCTTCACTTCTAAGAAGTCAAAGTTACTAGGTGCTCTTAAAGCAGGACAAGCTTTAACAGCTGGTGAAATTACAAACAGATTTGGGATTGCTAATCCAAGGTCTGCTGTTTCTTCACTACGTATGGATGGATTCCCAATCTATCTAAACAACGGCACCAAAGATGCTAGAGGAAGAGTTAAAGCTTCTAGATATCGTCTAGGAACTGCTTCTAGAGCCGTTATCGCAGCTGGTTATCAAGCACTAGCAGCCCAAGCTAATAGCTAATATTAGTTAAGCCAAAGGGGGCGCGATGCCCCCTTTTTTTGGAAACATTATGAAAGACACAGATACAATACAAACAAAATATAAAGGCATGGAACTTTCTGTAGGGGAAATTAAAAACTCCAATAGAATACAAAAAAGTGCTACGCCTAAAATGGATTTAAGTTGGTATGTAAAGTGGGCATCAAGCATCTTTATATTAGGCAGCATGAGTATTAGAGGTGTAGACGGTTTACAACAATATGACCTTGGACTAAGCCTTATTGGAGTCGCAGGCTGGCTATGGGTCGGACTTCTTTGGAAAGACCGAGCTCTAATATTGTTAAATGGTATTGGAGTATTTTTATTCTTAAATACTTTGATTAAAAACTATTGGCTTTAGCTTATTGGTGCTATTGCAAGAACGCTTACAATAAAGACACATACTAAAATAAAAAGTTCCCCTGCTTCTTCTATTTTTGTTTTCATTTATCCCTAAATTAAATATAAATTATTTGTATAATTAGTTATAAGTTCTGCTTATACGCTCTTATATATAAAAAATAGGTTTTTTACTTAATAAATGTCAACTCCAATTTTTCTTAGCAAGTATTTTGCGACCTGAGTTCCATCCTCATTATCTAAAACTTCCCAATTGTAAAGTTGGATAACTGTATCCAAATCAGTTAGTGCTTCATCATCATCTAAATATTCATCTAGGTTTAAACGATATAAAGGAACGCCTTTGAAGGTTCCTGTTATTGCACAAAGTTCAATTTCACTAGGTGTCATTTTCATTTTTTGATTCCTCATCATCATTGTCCTGTATCATTTTATTTGGAAACACCGCTTGGCTTTCTAAAATTGAAGAGGTGTTTGATGTTACAGGTGCTATGTTATAAAAACTTTTTGTTATTCTTCTCATTGTTAATTCTATTGAGGGAGTATAACCAGGTGCTATTGTTGGGTCGTTACGTTGTTGTTCCCTAATCATTGCACTCTTTATATCATTAGTTTTAATTCTTACTCTAATTCTACATTCATGGTTATTTTCCCATAAAGGTATGGGTGGATTTTGTCCAATATTAAGTCCTGCAGGGTCATCTCTACCTAAAAGATAAAACCCATGTGTTCCTAATTGGAAATAATGAGTATCTTTGGTTTTATAATACCCACTAATTGATGTAGAAGACACAGGAATATAAAATTCTGGGGCATTTTCTATATCTTGTCGGTGTCTTTCTTCTAAATTTGGCTTGCCTGCATCCTCCCAACGTTTTTTCCACTTATAATCCCTGTCCATACAAGCCCAAATAGGTTTTCTCCACTTGTTTCTGATTAAATTTAGCACATTACTTCTTATTGCTAAGTCTATTAAGTAGAGTTTTTCATCTGTAGGGTTATTTTGTGAGAAATCAAAGGTGTTGGTTGCATTTTTGTAATTCAAAGCAACTTGTCCGGCGGTTGTAATACGTTTTTTAAGTTCTGCACCGTAACTTTTTCCATTGCAAAGAAATTCTATGTCGGGTCTAGAGTAATCAGCACCCGCCGGGCGAAAATTTGCATCCGCTAACTTCTTTTTCTTGAGGAATCTTACTGTATTGTCCTCATATAAGTAACCTTCAGGTCTCATAGCTTGTTACATTCCTGTTTTGCGTCTTTTAAAACATTAAAATTGTTTGCTACTACCACTCCTGTTAAAAGAGTTGTTGGTAGAAGTATTTCGTTTGTTAATTTTTCAGAATTATTAAGATTATATAACATGGGTCCTAATATACTTGTTTTTAATGTTATCATTTGATAAATTTTTGGTTTTCTATTTAATAATACATTCGTTTCATAAACACAATCATATTTTATACCCCTATATGTGCTGTATACATCCAAAACCTGAAAAGTATAAAATATAATTAAGTGTTCGGTTGATGCCGGCTCACTTATAGGTATATACGGATATACTTTCTGATTTTCCTTTAACTTGTATGCTGTCAACTTTCTTGAATTTTCTTCTTTCACAGCGTTTATAAGTTTCCTGTCCCAACAACACTCGAACCCCATCATAATTTCTTGTTTGTCCCTCGAGTCTAGACGCAAGGTTAACGGCGTCTCCAACAACGGAATAATCAAACCGTTCTTCGCTCCCCATGTTTCCAACGATGCAATCGCCGGTGTTGATACCAATGCCAACATCAATACGAGGAAGACCTTTTTGTTCCAATTCTTCAGCCAATTTAATTGCTTCAATTTCTATTTCCCTAGCAGCATTTACTGCTTTTTGAGGATGATTTTCACATTCAATTGGTGCATTCCAAAAAGCCATAATACAATCACCCATAAATTTGTCGATTGTTCCGCTATGTGATAGAATAATTTTTGTCATTCTGTCTAAGTAACTATTTATTAATTCTACAAGTCCCTCTGGATCGTCCTTATTTTTGTAATATTCTGATATAGGGGTAAATCCAACAATGTCCATAAACATAAATGTCATGTTTTTCCTATCACCGCCTAATTTCATAAGACTAGGGTCTTTGACTAACATATCAACCATATCAGGTGATAGATAAGTTGAAAATTGTCCTTTAATTTGTTGTCTTAGTTTAAATTGTTTGTAAAAGTTATTAAAAGAAGCAGACGTAAACGTTAATATAAGGGTTATTACGGGAAAACTTATATCTAACAATAGTGAGGTGTTAGTCCAAGCATAATATGCTAATATAGGCGGTGTAAGGAGCGCTAATAGTGTTATAATAGCACTTATCCACACAGATGCATAGTATACAGCTATAATTACAATAATACTTAATAATAGCGTCCCTAAAAGTTCTATAAAGTCACCATATAATGGTCTACTTATATTATCACCATTTATTATTGTTTGCATGGCAGCTGCCTGTAATTTGTGAGGGGGAATTAGGCCCTGTGGTGTTACAACCTGAGTTCCTATACCTTTTGCTGTTACACCTATTAAAACTGTTTTACCTTTTAGGTCTTTATTTAAGGGTGCCCTCACATAGTCTATTTCTTCAAAAGTATAATTAGAATTTAACCATATACTTCCGTCAGGGTCTGTTTTAATTTGAAAGGGGCGTAATATAATTTCTTCAATACCAGCGTCGTTTACTTTTAATGTATATGATAGTTTATCCTGCCAAGCTCTGATTACTTCTAAAGCCATTGAAGGATAAAGTTGATTATTAATTTGCGATACAAGAGGAATACGTCTTGTTATGTTATCTACTTCTGGTGCACCGTTAATTAGTCCTGCACCTTGTGCTACATTTTCGATTTCATCAATATTTGTAACAAGTCCGTTATACTTAAAAGCATAAGCATATGGGTCGCCAGTTCCAAATACAGCTGTTCCTACGTAAGGAGCCTTTTCACTTCTACCATTTGCATCTGCGTCTTGGGCTAATATAATTCCGTTATCTTTTACCCAGGATGCAAATACTTCATCGCCTCCAAATCTATCTGCTTCTGGAAACATTATTGTAAATCCTATAAAACCAGCATTAGCCTGTCTTAGATGATTTATCATCATGGCATACTCTTGTCTAGGCCATGGAAACTGTCCTATTTGCTCTAGGCTTTTTTCACCTATATTAATTAAAACGATGTCGTTTGAATGTTTTGTAGGAAGTGTTTTTATGTATTGGTCAAACACATTTAGTCTTGTTTGTTCTACTAACTGTGGGTCATTTACTCTAATGCCCAATAATAGGAATGTTAAGAATATGGTTGTCCATATAGTTGTGATGTATTTCATTGTCTTGTTATTACTGTTGATGAACAGGTAATTGTTGCACAGTCCTGTGAAAAAACGAAGGTGTCGGGAGTCAACTTATCAATAAACAATTGAACATTGCCGCCGTTTGATAAATTAAGTTGAATGTTGTGTCCGCCATTTCCTCTTGCCTCTACAGCTCCGAAGTTGTTGTTACCCAATAAATTAATTTCAACATTATTATCTCCTGAGGTTCCATACCAAGTTCCTGCAAGATTGTTGTTACCAGCAATATTAATAGTGTGAGTGTCGCCCCCAAAGGCCTGTCCGATGATTTGGTTGTTGGTGCCGGTTACATTTGCAATTAAACTATTTCCGCCCACCCATTGATTGTAGTTTATATAAAGGTAATCGCCCTGGTAATTAATATCTATATCATTATCATATCCACGTTGGTCAATGTCTATACGAGAGTTATCACTAGAAACTGTTCCTTGTTGTTCAATGTTTATAACGTTGTCAGCAAAAATAGTTGTGGTGAGGAATAGCCACCCTAATAGAGTGGCTTTACCTGCATATAGTTTTATATAAGCCATTGTAAAAGTAGTATTAGAATAATGCCCTTTATAAAAGCTATCCAATAAATATGATAAGGTTCTAATTGCAATAACTCCATCCAAGTTATTACTCTTCTTTCATGCCATTTGATAAATTTACTTAACATAAATTTCCTCCTTTGTTTTATTGTTGTCGGATAAATATAAAGGATTCTTCTCCTTCATTTAAATCTATCACTCCTTCATAACCTTCAACAATGGTTTCTATAGAAACGTTGGCACCGCTTCTAAGTCTTAATACGATTGTATCGTTTACAATTCTTTGAAATACGATAACTTCGCCTTCCGTAAAAATGTTATATTGACTATTACTATTTAGTCCTAAATTTGCTCCTGCGATTGAGACTCCACCGACTGATGATTCTTGTGCCGGGCCAGATCCCTTAACTTTTCTATCTAAAGCCTCTACTACATCCAATAAGTCTGTTAGAAAGTCAACGTTTAATAAATCTATATCTAATTCCGTAAATTCTAATTCAGTATCCTCTAATTTATCTTCTTCTAATTCTGCAAACTCTAAAAAATCTATGTCCAATAAACCTTGGTCGTTGTTTTGTTCATCTTCTAATCCTTCCTGTATTCTATCCAATACTTCTTTGGGAGGATTAACAATAAACATATTATCAATCATATTAGGTGTTATACCGACTAATGTAACTGGTTGTGTTGGTAATGAACTAAGGCTAGATACCATTGTAGTTTGATATGCCTCATTCATTACAATTTCACCTGCTTCGTTTGTTACTGTAATTTCTCCTGAGGCATCTCCATTAGAGTCAGGCAATAAAATAATTAAACTTCTGCCAAGTTCATCAATAGTTGTTGTGAAGTCTGTTCCACGAATACCTATTGTGGCTGTGGGAGTTTGAATATCAATATTGGCTTTGTTTACCATTGACAGTTTGCCGGATGCAAACCTAGCTGTGCCCATTGCAAACTTCATAGTCATTTTAGACTTATTTGGGTCCGGGTCATAATATATTTCATCTATTAAAACTAGCGAATGTTCTGTTAAAGATAATTGAGCCTCATCTAAAAACTCTAACTTCATTCTTCCTTGAGCTGTCTGTGCGGAATCATATAATTCAACAGGAATAGATGCACCTGATACAACGATATTTTCATCGTTGCGAATTAAAGACGTTACTCCCGTCTGCTCTACAACTTCACCTATAGGCTCTGCATAAACAGAACCCATAAGTAAAAGATTAGTCAGAAGTGTCTTTCTGAACGATTTGAATGATTGCATTATCAGATGTTATGTCCAAAGTAATTTCACCTGTGCAAGTAGATACACCTGAGGGACACGTTCCTGATTGTTGAGTGATATCAATATCAGCCCCATCACCATTAAAGGTAACGTTTTGTTTTTGATAACCACCATCCAACATATTAGAATTAATATTACTATTAGAACCTGTAAAGTCCCAATTCCAAGTAGCATCATCGGATTCAAAATCTAAATCCCAAACATTTGAACTACCTACCAATGTAAGGTCAAAGTCTAGCCTTTCAGCACTAGCAATATAACCTTGGTCAAAATCAAATGTGTTAGATGACCCTGTAATGTCGATATCAACAACTGAAGTATCGGCACTTCCTATATAACCAATATTCCAATCGAATACGTTAGAATCTCCTGTAAATAGTAAATCCCAATCTAATGTATCACCAACAACCGGTCCATATAACAAGTTTGAATTACCTATCATATCAATATCAAAGGTAATACTAGAACCTACAATAGTCATTTCAGACCCACCGCTTGTGAAGTCATCTAATCCTATTAAGTTACCGTAACCTACTTGGTCAATATATAAAGTAAAATTATCACCTGTTTGGTCAATCATAATTTCATTATCTGCTGTATATACTTCTGCTGTAGAAAACAGTAATATAAAAGCGATTAATTTATTTTTCATTTTTCCTCTCTGTTAGTTTCCAAAGCCCTCTATCCTGACCTTGATATATGAGTTCTAAAACGGCAGCTTCGATTGCTGAACGTGTAGCATAAGTTACACTCTCGTTTTTACCTACTCCATCCTCATACTCTACAAGCTCGGTGCCTTCTTCAATAAATCTAAATACATCTCCACTTGCACCATAAGAAAGGATAGTCTTTCTTGCCTGAACATTTAATAAAATTTCTCCAGTTAAAACGGAAACTGCTCTAACAGATACCGTTACAACATCTTTTCTATATTGTCTACTTGCTCCTATACCTAAGTAACGAGCTCCCCTACCGCCGGTTAAAATATTAGAATCATATCCTATGATACCGCCTTCTATTATCATACCTGCAAATAATAATGGCCCTACATCTGTTGGGTCATCTTCTCCTGCAAACGTTTGTCTAGTAGACCTAACAATTTGTCTTTCTCTTACAAGGTTATCTATACCTTGTCTTTCAACTACTCTAAACCAAGTTCCATTGCCGGCTGTTTTAAGAGCGTCTATTAATAATTCTGTTCCGCCTTGTGTTACTGCTGTTGAAAAGTCTGCTATATTTTCTTTTGATTTACGTTGTCCTGTTTTATCGCCAAATCCATATACTGCTACAACCGGCATCTGTTCTGCTGGTGGTAAATTAAGTAATTCTAAAAAGCTAGGTAGTTTTACAATTTCAGGAGCATCTACACAAATATATGGCATTGCTCTTTTAAATGTTCTAGGAGCAGATTTAGCCATTGTAAGTAAATCTACCACATAACCTTCCTTGTAAGGCTCGCAATCCTCAGGACTATTACTCCATTTAGGAACCGAGGCACACCCCTGCAATAATAAAATTAGAGCAAGTAGATATCTCATGTTACCCGAAATATCCAGTTCCCATTGGAATTTCTATAATTGTTTCTGTTCCATCCTCGGCGGTGATGGTCATTTTAATTGTTTCACTACCATCTTCTGCTGTTATAACTTCATATGTTACTATATTGCCTTCAAGTGTGAAGGAACCAAATCTTACTGGATTTTCATTAGCAAACATACTCTCAACTAATTGTTTAGAAAGTTGAGCATAAATTCTAGATTCCAAGTTACGTATAAACTTAGAAAGTGTAGAGTTATCTTCGGCTCTTGCTGCTGCTTTCTCGGCAGCTTCCAATGCATCTTTAATTGCCTTCTTTCTACTTGCTTGTTGGTTCTCAATAGTTAAATAATGAGCACCTTGCCCTATGCCACTAAAACTAGGGTTTTTAAATTTGTGAACTATCTGGTCAGCCATTACAAGAGGTGCCATTATAAGCATTCCTAATAAACAACCAAAACAAAATATTTTAAACACAGATAGGTTGGACCATAATCCTTGTCCGGAAAATTGTTTTGCTAACAATTCTTTATCTTTATTTGTCATTTTTTCTTTTCATATCCTTCACTACATCTAATTTTTGTTGTAACCTAATCATGTCTTGGTCTAACATTCTTATTTGGTCAATCAACTTAATCAATGCTATGTGCATAGTTTCTATTTCTGGGTCTAATTTTTCTGTAATAAATTGCCATACAAAATAAACAAAATAGCCCATACCTACAGCTAAAACAATAGGAAACCCATAATCACTTATCGCTTGTGCAATATCCATTAGTCTCTCCTAGTATCTATCTTGCCATCTTCAACAAAGTTTTCTGCTCTAGCAAGTCTTTCTATTGGTTGTTCTAAACCAATCTGTTCTGATAGTTTTACATCTATCTTTATAATTTCGTTGTTCATAACACTAACTCTGGTTTCCAACATTTTACAAAATCCAGTTAATGTTTTGATATTATCAATGACGCCTTCTAACATTTGGCGTAAGATTATAAAGATAAAAACTCCCATGACAAGAGCCCCAGCAATAGGTGCGCCGACATCGGAAATTAATTGAAATACTTCTTGCACAATCCTCTTTGTTATTATACCCACTATTTATACTTTTGGTCACATGAAAAAGGAGTTTTTAACCCTAGGTCTTATAAATCCTCTGTGAGGTTTGTTGTTAAAACTCTATATGCTTGACAACTGAACTGAATGGTGTTAATATACTTTTTATGGGTATGATTAACTTACAAAATTCTTTAAGATACGGGCCAACCGGCAAAAAACGTAAAAAACATTTTACCAACCGTGTCAAAACCAAAAAACCAGAATTCAAGACTTACACACAGTCCCCTTGTCAACTAAATACATTAAGAGAAGAACAAGCTAAGCAATATAAATCTATTATGGAAGAATATATGGCATCGGGTGACTATCACAAAGTTGTTAGCGACACAACCAAACGTGAGCCTATGAAATATACTGGAACTTTAGTTAAAGGCATTGCCACGATGCATAAGTCCAATGCTGTTCCTGTAATCTCCCAACAAGAAGCAGAAGATATTGCTAAAATGAGAAGGAACTAAGTGGATACAAGAAGTTTATCTAATTGGATGAAATTCATTAGATTTCACCCGGATAGAGCAGAACGCTTTATGGATTGTTTTTGGGAATCACAACTAGACTCAAAAATGCGTGTGGTTGAAACCGCACAAACACGTCGTTACAATTCCATTTATGTTTTCGGTGGTTGGTATGGTATATTACCACGTATTATGTTAGATTTGGACATGGCAAATTATGTTTATAGTATTGATAAGGACCCTGACTGTGAATGGGTCATCAATGATTTAGATAAGGATAGAGATAGACCTGTTATTGCTATAACCGAATGTGCCTCGCACTTTGAATATAGTGAACATGAAAATAGCGAAACTATGTTAGTTATTAATACAAGCACAGAACATATGGACCAATTTACTTATAACAAGTGGTGGAATCAAATACCTACAGGTGCAGATTATATAATACAAGGTAACAACTATTATGATTTAGATGAACATATAAGATGTGCGGACGATATTCATCATTTTAGGCGTATAAATAATTGTGAGTTATGTGATGGTGCCACTAGTTGGCCATGTGAAGGCACCAATGGCACTTATAATAGATTTATGGCTTGGGGTCGAAATGCAAGATAATGTAAACAAAATGCAGGAGTTGAGAGATACTCTTGATAAAAGGATTTCGCCTACATTTTGTCTAGCCAAGTGGCAACATACTCAAATTTACTTACAAACAGGTCAAACTCATTCCTGTTATCACCCTGCTCCCCATACAATACCTAAAGAAGGCTTATTAGAAAATCCTAGTCAGTTACACAATACCCCTCATAAAAAATTAGAACGTAAAGAAATGCTCGAGGGCAAAAAATGTGAGGGCTGTCAATATTGTTGGAATGTTGAAGACATGGGAAGAGACTATGTTTCAGATAGAATGATAAAAACAGGCTCCATTTATACTGAGGATAGAGTAAAAGAAATTGAGGACAATCCTTGGGACTTTGATGTTAATCCAGAATATATTGAAATAGTTTTTAGTAATGAATGTAATTTTAAATGTGGTTATTGTCATCCTATGGCAAGTTCTAGTTATTATCAAGAAATTAAAAAACATGGTCCTTATGATATGGTCAAAAACCATAGACAAGACATTGATTGGTTTACAGCTTTCCAAGAGGAAGACAATCCCTATGTGGATGCCTGGTGGAAGTGGTGGCCCGAAGTTAAAAAGACATTAAACATTTTACGTATTACAGGCGGAGAACCTTTATTACATAAAAGCACATATAGATTATTAGACGACCTTAGAGAAAACCCTGCACCACATTTAAACATTAATATTAATAGTAATTTAGGAATGAGTAGTAGACACGTTCTTAAAATGACAGAGAGTGTCAACGATTTATTACAAAACAAAAAGATAAAAGACTTTGAACTTTATACAAGTATTGATACATGGAATGAGAGAGCAGAATATTTAAGAACAGGATTAAATTTAAAATTATTTCAAAAGAACATGGACATATATGCTGAGGAAACAAAATGTCCTATTAACTTAATGATTACATTTAATGCTTTAGCTGTTACAACATTTAAAAGTTTATTAGAACAAATTTTAGTCTGGCGAGAACGTTATCACGATATAATTGTTCCTACAGAAACGCATGCTAAAAGGCGTATTAGATTTGATACTCCTTATTTAAAGGAACCGTTACATTATGATATGAACATTTTACCTAAAAGTGAATTCATGCCATATATGACAGAGTGTTTGGAGTTTATGAAGGAAAACTTAGACGACGATGACCCTAAAAAATTCCAGCAATTAGAATATGAAAAGTTTAGACGTGTTCATGATTATATGGCAAAAACACGTTACCCCAAGGACAAATTAAACGAAGGTCGTAAAGATTTTTACAACTGGTTTAACGAGTATGATAAAAGACGTAAATGTAATTTTTTAGAGACATTCCCAGAGTATGAAGATTTTTATAACAGGTGTGGCAGGATTTCTAGGGAGTCATCTGGCTCAGAAATTCCTATCGTCAACCTTTAAAGTAGCAGGCAACGATACCTTATTGGGTGGGTCATTAGACAATGTCCCCGATGGTGTAGAATTTTATGAGATAGATTGTTGTGATAATCAAGCAATGGTCGAAGTATTAAAAGATGTTGATATTGTAATCCATTGTGCAGCCACTGCACATGAAGGTCTTTCTGTTTTTAGTCCCTCCTTTATAACAAAAAATATTTACGAAGCAAGTGTTTCTGTTATGAGTGCAGCCATACAAAATAAAGTAAAGCGATTTGTTTTTTGTTCTAGTATGGCAAGATATGGAAGTAATATTATTCCCTTTATAGAAGAACAAGCACCTGCACCTGTTGACCCCTATGGTATTGCTAAAGTAGCTGCAGAGGACACTTTAAAAGTTTTATGCGATACACATGATATGGAATATAACATAGCAGTTCCTCATAATATAATAGGACCTAAACAGAATTATACAGACCCATATAGAAACGTAATAAGTATAATGGCTAATAGAAATTTGAGAGGATTGCCCTCAATTATATATGGCGATGGTATGCAGGAAAGATGTTTTTCATATGTTGATGATTGTGTTTCCTGTTTAGAAAAAATGGCTTTAGATAAAAACATAGTAGGAGAAACTATTAACATAGGACCAGATGAACATACTATTACAATAAATGAGGCAGCTGAGATAGTTGCAAGACAATGTATGTATCAAGAAGCACCAATACATTTGCCTGATAGACCACGCGAAGTTAAGCACGCTACTTGCTCTAGTAATAAAGCTAGGAGACTCTTAGACTACGAAACAAAGACGGATTTAGTAACCGCAATACAAAAGACTGTGGAATATATTAGAGAAGCAGGCCCTACGAGTTTTAATTATAACTTACCTTTAGAAATAATAAATGATAAAACTCCTACAACATGGAAAGATGAGTTAATGTAATGAATTTCTTTTTTGAAAATTGGAAACCTATATATGATAGCACAGGTTTGGAAGAACATGCTATGCGGAATTTTAAAGACTGTAAAGATGTTAATGAATCTGGAATGTCTAGATTTTGTGTTTCTCCTTTAGCAGGAACAATACAGCAATTTGGGTATGAGAATTTAAAGCATTGTTATATACAACCAAACTATATTATTTCTGCAGGTGTTCAACATAGTCCTGAAGAATGGGCAGGCAGACCCGAGGATGGAAGAAAGAGTTTTATGCACTTTGTAAAAGAAACACATCTTGAAAATTTACAAAACGGCTCTGCTATGTTAATGTTAGATTCCTCATTAGAAGGTTACCATGCACCATGGCTTTACAAGTTTATGGAAGATGAGTTAGATAAACATAATGTTCCGCATGAGGCAATGGTTTTTGTAACAGGCAATCTGTTAGCAGAAGAGGAATACACGGGAAGAATGAAAGTTATTTCTTATCCACATTTTGAGAAAGATGTTGGGTGTATGTTACGTTATCAAAATTTAGAAAAGCCCACCTTTGAAAAACATATGGAATACAAGAATGTTAATGAAATGAAAACATTTAATGTATTACAAAAAAGACCTAGACGTCATAGATGCTGGTTGTATTCAGCAATACGTTCTGCAAACTTACATCATGATTGTATAATGAGTATGAATGAGTTTCCTTATAAGGAGTTTCAAGAGTTAGATTATGAGGGTAGACTTTACGAGTATGATTGGATAGGCATAAAAGAAGAACTTCCTATATTAGTAGGAGGCAAAGACAATGTTTCACTAGGAGACTCTCATTATATAAAAAGATTTAATTTTGATGTATGTTTACAAAGTTGGATAACTGTTATAAGTGAGGCATCCTTTTTTGATAGTGATGGAACACAATTTATAAGTGAAAAAACATTTAAAGCATTGGGCTCAAGAACTCCCTTTATTATATTTGGTAATAAGGGAAGTTTAAAAAGATTAAAAGAATGGGGTTATAAAACATTTGATACTTGGTGGGATGAAAGTTATGATGAATTAGAATCTTGGGAAAGATTTGATGCGATAGTTAAATTATTAAAAGACTTAAATAATCAAAATATGATGACCTTATTTTCTTCAATGGAAGAAACATTAGATTGGAACTATCATACATTATTAAGAAATTCGTCTAAAGCACCAGATGCTTACTTTAAATTAAAACAACATTATAAGGAGTATTTTAATGTTACCTAATCCTTTAAAGAAACCATTACTTAAAATATTAACTGAAGACCATAAACTTTTAATAGGGTTAGGGTGTAGTTTTACACAGGGGCAAGGTTCATATTCAATAGAAACACAAGAGAAAAGAAATTGGAATATTAGAGTTGATGACAATGACGAAGAGCTTGTTAGTGAGGCTTATAATAATTCTTGGGTTAATTTAGTAGCTAAGGAAATAGGCTATATGCCAATTAACTTAGGACAAGCAGGTGGTGGTAATAGACAGGCAGCTAAGTCCTTGCATATGTTTCATAACAAAAAATTACAAAATGCAAAAGAAAAAATTGTTATTTTTATGATGTCAGGAATAGAAAGATTTAGTTATATTAAAAAAGGGTTTGAACATGCTGGACAGGATTATTGGTTTACTTGTTGGCCCAATGGTGATGTCTCCGAGGATAATCCTATGAAAAATGTTTGGAGGGGGTATGCATCAGATGTATATTCTGATGATGTAGGATTTTTAGAGGCATATTTAAATCTAATGGAAGTTGTTACCTGGTGTAAGGCACATAATGCAAAACTTATTCTTACGCCCGCATTTTCTCCTGATTACATTAATGAATTATTTTTACCAGCTTTAGATTTTAATCCTAATTTTGATTTCTTTTATCCTAAGGGAAGATTAAGTATGTTTCATTATTTACTAGAACAAGATGGCTTTAATGAAAATATACAAAATGGTGGGTATTGGGAAGAAATAAATTTCAATGATAATTACCCTAAAGGAACAGAACACGTAAGTCGTTGTTGTCATCCTAATCAAAAAGGCCACGAAGTTATAGCTAAAATATTAATAGAAGAATTAAAAAGGAGAGAGTATATTGGATAATCCATATGTATTTAGGCAGGAATGTTTTTGGGTGAATATACCTCACGAAACAAACAAATTAGATTTCTTTGCACAATTTATACCCAAAAGATTAGGTGGATTGTTAAATGATAAACCGACAATATTATATACAGGTATTAAAAGAATAAATTTTGGTAAATGGTTAGAACGTTGGAGCGATGAAACATGGAATGCCTTAAAAGGAAAAGAAGTAAATATTTTTCTATACGAGCCGTCCACGTGGTATTTTCCAGGAAAAAATGAAGTAAATTTAGGACACTATAGCGAATTCCCTGCTTCATTTAACGAAGTAGTAAGGTCAATGGAATTAGATTCTATAATGGCTTGGAGTAAGGAAAGGGATATCATTCCTAACGTTATAACATCGGATTATAATATACGAGAACATGCTAGTAATTATCCTGGTTGGTTTAATCAAAGACTTTACACCTATGATACTTACATAAGACAAATTTCAGGCCCAATGGGCGCAGTTAGATATGGAGAGGAAGAATTAAATACAAGATTCTTTTGTTGTAATAGAAGATATGCACCTCATAGACATATGATGTCGGCTTACTTAGCAGACAAAAGTGCTAATTTATCCTGGCCCTTTGAAATGTCGGGCAAATATGATGATTTTAGAGACTATGCTTGGATGGAAATGAATAAATTTTCTAAAGAAAGAAGAGCAGAATTAAAAGCAGGATTTAAAAATTTAAATGAAAATACTCATTCTATAGATATGAATCATGGAGGAGAAAAAACACATTTATATGATTTTCATGTAGCAGGAAGTTTTAGCCCTGACCCAGAACAGGATAATACAGAAGAGTTCATACGTAAATATTCTAGGTCCTGTATTGCTGTTGTAAATGAAACTAGGTTTGGGCAACCCACAGGTTATTTTAGTGAAAAAACTTGCGACCCAATTAGATTAGAAGTTCCTTTTGTTTTAGTTGCCCCTCCTCATACATTAGAGTATATGAATCATATGGGCTTTAGAACTTTTTGGCAACATTGGGACGAAAGTTATGATAAAATAGAAGACCACACAGAAAGAATGGAAGCTATTTTTAAATTGCTGGATTGGATGAATGAAATGCCTTTTGAACAATTAAAAGATTTATTTAAAGATACAAGAGAAATTTGTGAACACAATAGGGAAGTTATACGATATGGTTTATATAACAAGCCGTATCAACAAATATACGAAACTAAGAATTAACTTTTGTTCCTGTAATCTGTAACGTATATCTAGGCTCTACACCTATGTTACTTGCACCATGAGGCACACTTCCTTTCCATATTACGTATTCGCCTCTTTCCCAATTCATACCCGCCTGACCATCTATTTCAAAGTAATGTCCTGATTTCCAGTCTTCTAAAAATACAACTGCCCTCCAAACATTTTCATAATCTTGTTTAAAAACTTCGCAGTATTTTTTATAGTGGTCTGAATGAACAGGCATTATATCTAAAAAACTCATTTTATAAAAAACAAATCCGCAGTTTTCTAATCCCAAATTTTTTCCTACTTCATGAGCCCATCTAGGAACAACATCTTTACCACCATACATTTTTCCAAATGTTGTATCATGTGTATACCCTTGACGTTTCCATTCCTCAGCTTGAAACCCGGTAATTGGTTCCGGTTTATATGGAAACGCCTTAAAGGAGTCGTCCCATATCATATCTGTTTTTCCGTTATCCCACATTTTCTCTCACCAAATCTAAAGTTACGCAATGGTGACCACCGCCTAATGTTCTACTATGTCTTAAGTCTGCCCCTATACAATTTACATTATATTTATTTAACTCTCTCATAAGTTTTTGTTGCTTAGGGTCGCATACAATTTTATTAGGGTTTATTGTAAGGAAGTTAAGTCCTATATAGTTACTTGCATATGGATAATCTGTAAATGGTTGTTCTACTAAATCTTCCTTACCTATCCAAACTTTGTCCCAACTTTTTAATGGCTCAGGCACGTTTTCTTCAGATATTCTATCTTTGTTTAAAACTACTAACCCTTCTCTAATAGGACTAATTGTGCTGTCTATATGAACACCCGAATAAATGTTATCTAATATATGAACTTTATATTTGTTGCCTAATTGTTTTTGTAACCATTTGGCACCTTCAACATTACCACTATCACTTACAAGATATAAAAGGTCACTTCCTAATCTACATACATTAGCTGCATCAAACATTACACCTTCTTCTTTACATTGTATCTGTTGTTCAAAGCCTCCTAAGTATTTATCTATAGCATAAATTTCTATTTGTCTAGTAGGATATAACATAGGAGCATCAAATACTTTATCGCCTATTACAAGAGCCCTATCTCTTGGACAATAATTATACATTCCATCATGTTTACCGAAATCTATAGTTAACGGCCTTACAACTTCCACATTTTCATTTTCTAAAACTTTTGCTAGATTATCTAAATCTTCATTGGCTTCTTTAACTATTTTATTAGATACATAGCCTGTTGGCACCGGCGTTTCTTTCCAGCCAGTTGTTTCTTCTAATTTTCTAAACTCTGGACAATTAACAGGCCAATGTGCGTAGTCGGCAATTCCTACAATTACTTTTTTAAGCGTGTCCCATTCATTATGACTATTTAACAATTTGTAATCCCCTTAAATCAGGATATTTATTAAATTGATTTGCACCTTCAAAATTATAATCATCCCATTCTTTTAATATTTCACTTCCTTTTATACATTCCTCAGGCACAGGTTTGTAATGATACCCTACTCTAAAAACACCTTGTTTTTCCCATGGTGTAAAAGCATGAATATTTCTACCGTCATACCCCATACATTTTAAATCTTGATAATGTATGTAGCTATCACATAGTATAGCACCACCTCTACCTATTTCTAAGGGCTTATTATACCCGAAACTTATACATTGCATTTGTCCTGGCATATACATATCTCTTTCAAGTTTACGGGCACTATCCCATATGTTTGTTCCTTTAAAATTATATTCACCGACCCAGGTTTGTTCTTCCTCATCTTCATAAGAATACTCTACGTTAAGTTTTTCCATTAACATAGGAATACTCAAATAGGTATAGGGAGTAAAAGAAGTTTGGTTTATTTTGTTATAAATAAAACATAATTCAATAGCATGGGTGCAACAATCAGTAGCTATTACATAAGGAGCACCGGTGAATTTACTTAGGTCACTTTCAAATTTAAGAATTTCATCAAACATATAGGATATTTATAATGAACAAAATAGCATTTCTAGGCATAGGTAAATTAGGTATGCCATGTGCAGAAGTTATAGCCGAATCAGGACATGATGTTAAGGGCTATGATATTGCACCTAAAACTTCAAAACTCATTTCAATCGTTCCAACAATACAAGAAGCCGTCAAAGACAGGGACATAGTTTTTGTTGCTGTGCCTACTCCACATGATAAAGACTATGATGGTAGAGCACCTACAGCACACTTAGAGCCTAAAGACTTTGAATATAATATTGTTAAAGACGTATTAGAAGAAGCAAATAAACATATGACTAAAGACCAACTTTTAGTTCTTATAAGCACAGTTTTACCAGGAACAGTTAGGCGAGAATTTGTTTCATTAATTACTAATACAAGATTTGTTTATAACCCTTACTTAATTGCTATGGGAACAGTTGCTTGGGATATGGTAAATCCTGAAATGGTAATGATAGGAACAGAAGATGGAAGTGAAACAGGCGATGCAAAACAACTTGTAGACTTTTACAAAACAATAATGCAAAATTACCCACGTTATGTTATAGGAACTTGGGACGAATGTGAATGTATTAAAGTATTTTACAACACATTTATTTCTACAAAAATTGGACTTGTTAATATGATACAAGACGTTGCTGAGAAACAGGGAAATATAAATGTTGATATTGTTACAGATGCTCTTGCAAAATCAGATTATAGAATAATGGGACCTTCATATATGAGAGCAGGAATGGGAGACGGCGGAGGATGCCACCCGAGAGATAATATTGCACTGAGGTATATGGCAAATGAATTAGAATTAGGTTATGATATTTTTGATGCTGTAATGAATGCGAGAGAAAAACAAGCAAAGAATATGGCTAAGGCAATTTTAAAACACGGTAACAACATATTTTTTACTTCTGATTCTTATAAGCCAGATGTAGAATATGTAGATGGTAGTTATAGTTTATTAGTTCAACATTACATTAAAGAACTAGGCGGTAAAGTTGTAGATAAAGTAGCAGTAGGATTAGATTTAAATTATGATGTTGTTGTTAAAGTTCATCCAACTGATAAACTACCCGAACTAAATAAGCCTGTTACAATTTTTGACCCATGGAGAATAACACCAAAAGCACAATTTGAAAACCACATTAGAGTAATACATTATGGAAATACAAGAAAGTAAAATTATAGATTGTTCTGATAAGAACGTTACTAGAACGCTTCATTGGAACTCAGGAGATTCTGAAGACAATTGGAATAAGAATAAGCACTCCACTAAAATGAATCCAAAATATTGGGATAACCCTATAGAATATCATCTAAACTCCTTAGGCTATCGCTGTAAAGAGTTAAATGAGTATGAGGATAATAACTTTATACTTGTTATGGGGTGTAGTTATACAGAAGGAGTGGGCTTACACGAAGAAGATTTATGGTGGCATAATATGTCTGAAAAATATAATTTGCCTGTAATGAACTTAGCAATGGGCGGCACAGGTATAGATTTTCAATTTTATAATACAACTCTTTATGTTAAAAATAAATTTCCTAAGCCTAAATTAGTTGTTGTTCAATATCCTGGTGAATTTAGAAAAACTTTTAATTATCCCAATAGAGTAAACACTTTAAATCAAAATCAAGTATTAACTGATAATAGACAAATTGGGTTTAGTCAAACAAAATTACAAACATGGGTAGCTTCAGGAGGCAATGTTCCATTGGATGGAGGAGAAGCTTTTGATGTAGACTGGTATATGAATAGATATATAGTATATCCTGAACAGGCTAATTTATATAACTATATGTATTATCATTCTATAAAAAATATATGGGATGCTTTAGGAATTCCCAACGCACATTGGGCTTGGATAGATGATTTTATGCCACAAGATATGAATTTTTTGGGTGTTAATACTGAGAACGCAGGAGAAGACATGGGGTATTTAGCAAGAGACTTGGCACATCCAGGTGTATGGGCTCATACAGAAGCATGGCAACAAATTGAAAAAGGAGTAGACAAATGCCTAGGTTTATAACAAAGATTAAAAATAAAATCCGCAAATTTTTTGAGGATAGAAAACACAAAAAATTAAAAGAAAAAAGATTAAAGGAGTTAAAGAAAAGAGACCCCTTTATATATCACTAAGGAGTTAGCTATGATAGAATGGGGAATCAGTGCAGGGACACATGATGCTTCAATCACCGTTGTGGACGGAGAAACAAATGAAATTCTTTTTGCCTCTCATTCTGAAAGATTTGGCAGAAGAGAAAAAAATGACGGCCAACTAAATTTTCAGTTATTACATGAAGCCAAAAAATATGGTAAACCTGATATAATATATTGGTATGAAAATCCTATATTAAAGTTTGGTAGAAAATTATATTCAGGAGAACCAAATAAGTGGTTTAGTCCTAAACAATATTTAAAAAAATGGGGTATACAAGGGGTTCCTATAAAATGGGGTATACATCATAAAACTCACGCTGCAGCTGGGTATTATACAAGTCCTTTTGATGAGGCAGCTGTTTTAGTTATTGATGCTATAGGAGAATTTAATACAACTACTATATGGAAAGCTAGAGACAAGTTAAAAAAGGTTTACACAAGAAACTATCCAGAATCCCTAGGACTTTTTTATTCTGCTATGACACATAGAATAGGATTAAAACCAAATGAAGATGAGTATATTTTAATGGGTATGTCTGCCTACGGTAATCCAGATAATTTTTATAATAGAATAAAAACAGATTTAATTGATAGTGGTATCTCACATCACAAAGGTGTAATGGATTGGTGTCCTGGATTAGAAGAAAAACATTACTTTGATGTGGCAGCTGCTACACAAAAAATATACGAAGAGCTTTATATTGAATTATTACAACTTACTAAAGAAAAAACAAATTCGGATAATTTAGTTCTAATGGGTGGATGTGCCTTAAATTGTTTGGCTAATAGACATGCCTCAGACTATTTTAAAAATATTTGGATTATGCCAAATCCAGGAGATGCAGGTAGTAGTTTAGGTGCTATAGCTGCCTACAAGGAATGTAAACTTCAATGGAAAACTCCTTATTTAGGTTATAATATAAAAGGTAAATATCCAGTTACAAAACTGTTATCAGAATTAATAGAAAATAAAATGGTAGGAGTTGCAAATGGTAGAGCTGAGTTTGGTCCAAGAGCATTAGGTAATAGAAGTTTACTTGCTGACCCAAGAGGTCAGGAAATGAAGGACTTAGTAAACTCTATTAAGAAAAGACAAGAGTTTAGACCCTTTGCACCTGTCATATTAGAAGCAGATGTTCACAAATATTTTGATGTCCCTAAAGGATTTAAATCTCCATATATGCAATATGTGGTAAAGTGTAGAGACACAGAAAGTTATCCTGCTATTGTGCATAAGGACGGAACAAGTAGAGTGCAAACTGTAAATGCCAAAGACCACAAAGGGTTATATAATCTTCTTAAAAAGTGGAAAGAAGTTACGGGCTGTCCTATGTTATTAAATACAAGTCTTAATATTAAAGGGCAACCTATTGTAAACACAGCAAAAGATGCTGATGAGTTTGAAGCAAAATATGGAGTTAAATGTTTTTAAGTATAGCTCTTACATATTCTGCCTGTAACTCTTCAGGAACTTCTTTTAATGAGTTATAATCCATAATGTCTTTTTCATAATGGATAGGCTCTTTAGGAGCCTTTTTTGCTTCTTTATTAGAGTAACGGATTACTCTCTTATTATAATACGAAATAGTATCTCTCCTTACTATGGTATTTCTTTAATTTATAAAAACAGAGTTGCATATAAATATTTGCATGGGACAAATAATTAAATTTCCACCACAAAGAAAAAACCCGCCATTAGGCTTGCGGATTAATATCTATACCGAAGAACAAATTGAGATAGTGTTATTAGCTGTTAACCATTTTGGTGGTTGGCATAAGAAAATAGAGCAAACAGACATACAAAATTTGGACCCTACATTCACCATTAATTCATTAAAACAACTTACAAACTCCTTTTCAACTTGGATATTTAGTAAAGAGGCAAAAGACGTAGCTCAAAAATTATTAGATTCAGTAGAAGAAATAACATATAAAGTTTAAAAATATATAAATAAAACGCTTGACTTTATACAATAAGAGTGTATAATTAGCATATGTTTATACATCTTAATAAGGCAAAAGACTTCGCAGTTAGTAAGACCTCGCCCGGTGGATCTCGCAAATACTATCTACCATCGGGGGAGGCATTCCCTTCAGTAACGACTGTTTTGGGTTACTCTACAAAAGACTCCATTAATGAATGGCGCAAACGAGTTGGAACAAAAGAAGCCGATAAAATATCTAAACAAGCCTCAACCCGAGGCACAAAAATCCATTTATTATGTGAAAAGGTCTTAGACAATGAGGACATTAATCTAGATGATTTATCTTTATTGGATAAAGAGATGTGGTCTAAATTTAGACCTCTGTTAGATAATATTAATAATATACACGCACAAGAAATTGCTCTTTATAGTAAACATCTAAGACTTGCTGGTCGTGTAGACTGTATTGCAGAATATGAAGGCAAATTAAGTATAATTGATTTTAAAACATCACGTAAGCCTAAAAAGAAAGAGTGGATATCAAATTACTTTGCTCAGGCAGCTGCCTACTCAATTATGTATGAGGAAAGAACAGGCATACCCATAAACAGAAGTGTTATATTAATAGCAGTTGAAGGAGAAGAGCCTCAAGTGTTTATTGATAGGCGAGATAATTATGTGGAAACTTTACTTTTGGCTAGAGACAAATACGAAAGAGAAGTTTTGTAGTATAAATAAAATGAGAGTTCGCTCTCATTGACACACTACACACAGGAGAAAATTATGTCAAATCAAAAATCAGGCTTTGAAATACGAGCCGAGCTACTAGGACAAGCACAAGGAATCCTAGAAAATAATAGGCATGCCACCATGGATGCTTATCACACCAAAGTCCAAAGATACTTAGACGCCAAGGATGTTCCATGGCCTGAGTTACCTGAAGGCTATACAAGAAGCATCTCACCACAAGAAGTAATTGATGTTGCTAGACAACTTAATTCTTTCGTAAACGAGAAGTAATTTAAATCACAGCCTTTGGTAGTCTTAATACTTGACTTATAAGTATAATAACTTTATAATATAAGACATGCACATAGTAGTTACTGGAGGCTGTGGCTTTATAGGCTCTCACCTCACACAGAAATTTTTAGACTTAGGATATAGGGTTACAGTTGTTGATGACCAACGACAAGGAACCTATATGATTGACCATTCTCATGTAAAATATAAAATTGAGAATGTAATGGAAGCTAGTTTTTCAGAACCAATACACGCAATATTTCATTTAGCAAATACTCCGAGAGTTAGAATGTCTTTTGACTTTCCTGTAGAAACTATTTTAAATGGTGTAGGTCCAACTACTCATGTGGCAGAGTGGGCTAGAAATCATAAATGTCCTTTATACTTTGCTTGTTCTTCAAGCACAATTCATTCTGATAAATATTCCAATCCTTATACATTTAGCAAATGTTTGGCTGAGGACGTTTTAAATTTATATGAAGAGTTATGGGGAATAAGATATTACAAAATGTTCTTTTATAATGTTTACGGGCCAGGTGAGGCAGACTATGGACCATATAGCACAGTTATACGAGCATTTAAAACTGCCTATTTGGAAGGCACTCCTCTAAAAATATTTGGCAACGGGTCTAAGCAACGAGATTTTACCCATGTAAATGATGTTGTTAATGGCATGGCTAACGGATTATTAGATAGGAAAATGCCTCAAGAAGCACACTTTGGTTCCTCAAATCCATATTCAATTAAACAAATTGCAGATTTATTTGATACAAGAATTGTTTATGAATTTGATAAACCCGGTGAAGCACAGACCACCTATTGTGCCAATCCGTATATACAAATAGAAAACAATGTGTTAGACTATGTTAAAACTTGGATAAGGAGAAAAAATAATGCCAAAGCTAGTGGTGGATAACCAACCTATGAATACAGAAACAAAAAATATAACAGACGTTTTCCTAATAACAAAGGAGTTCAAAACATCTACAGAATTTTCTCAATACATAGAACGTAAAGCAAGACGAGGATTAGCTGCTCAAGAGGGTATTGGATATATTGATGTTCTTTGCGACTATTGTATCGAAAGGGAAATTGAAATCGAATCTGTGAAGAAACTTTTAAGTCCTTCTCTAAAAGAAAAAATTAAAGTAGAAGCAGAAAATTTAAATCTATTAAAAACTAAACCAAATAAATTGCCTTTAGATTAATGTTCAAGCCAAAGTGTCTTAATGGTAAAGAGGGATTTATTAATGCAGAAGGTTTTTATAAACCCTGCTGTTGGCGACCCACCAAAGACTACTTTAATAAAGATGAATTTAATATTGCAATAGTTGATATAACAGATGCAATATCTTCTACAAAAAAATTTATAGAACTTCAACAAAAACAATCTCCACAGGATTTGGATTTTACCTGTTATCATCATTGTTATTTAGACAACAATACAGAAAGAGATGTATACTAAGCCCAAGGACATACATTTAGAAATTACTAGACGATGTCCATTAGCATGCCCTAAATGTCCTCGCACAATAGAAAAGGGTAGCTATAAAGCTAATACAGATTTATCTTTAGAGTTAATACAAAAGATTATTAAACAAGAATGGCATACAATACGTTTATCAGGCAACCTAGGAGACCCTATATATCACGCCAGAGCATTAGATGTATTTAGACTTGTATCTAAAAATAGTATTCATATGCACTTACATACAAACGGCACAGGCAAGAAAAATTCTTTTTGGGAAGAATATTATAGTTTTATAAAACCTGAATTAGATGTTACAATATTTGGCATTGATGGATTACAAGATACAAGTAAAATTTATAGAGTAAATCAAAATTGGAATAGTTCTTTTAAAGCCATGCAGATAGGTGCAAAATTAGGACATAAAATAGTATGGCAATGGATAGCATTTAGACAAAACGAGCATCAAATAGAAGAAGGTAAAAAGATAGCAGAGGATAATGGCATACATTTTATGTTAGTTAAATCTACAAGGTGGGATAAGAATGACCCAATGAAACCATTAAATAAGGACTTAGTAGCTAATGGAACCTTTTGAAGTATATAGAATCTATTTAGCATTACGGTTACACTTTACAAAACCGGATTATGATATAACAAAAACTCGAGGGGCAGTTAAGGCAAGTAAAAACGCTTTCTTAAAAAGAAAAGACATTATAGTAATGCGTAGATTAGCAAGAGACTATACAAAGAAGGAAGTAATAAATTTCCTAGTTGCTAATTTTGTTGCAGGGGATAAGTGGGGAGGAATGTTTGATGCAAATGCAGAACAAACATATAAGGATTGGAAAGTTAAAAAGCAGAAACTTGATTACTTAATAGAACAGGATTTTTGTAAGATAGAATTGGAAATGGAAAAAGAAGGAATTGATAATCCGTTAGAAGCAAAAGAAGGACAGCATCCACTAGTTTATAGATTATATTTTGGTCATCTAATTAACTTAGAAACACTCGTAATACTTGACAAACTCTATAATTATGTTAAAATACAAACTGATGATATATTCCTACAGGACGTTAATTTACTTATTAAAAAGTATAGACCCTTTGTCCAAAATGGTCAAAAATTTTCTGAAAGAACATCGCAATTTGTATAAATACTATTGTCCGCTTATACAGGACAAAATAATATTAATACAACGCAATACAACGCTATACAAGGAGAAAAAATATGTCGTTTAATTCAATTAGTGACCTGAGAAAGGCACGTTCAAACTTCGATAACTTGATGAAAGAAGTCGAGAAAATCGAAACCCCAAAAACCCAAAACCGAGCAGACGAAAGAGAGTGGAAGCCAACTGTGGACCAAGCAGGAAATGGTTATGCTGTTATTCGTTTTTTGCCTGCACCTAAAGGAGAAGAACTTCCTTGGGCAAGGATTTGGAATCATGGTTTTCAAGGACCTACTGGAAAGTGGTATATTGAAAACTCGCTTACAACATTAAATCAAACAGACCCTGTTTCAGAACTAAACAGCGAACTGTGGAATAGTGGTGTTGAAGCAAACAAAGATATTGCTAGAAAACAAAAACGTAGACTAGCTTATTATACTAACATCATGGTTGTTAAAGACCCAGGTAACCCTGCTAATGAAGGACAAGTTTTCCTTTACAAGTTTGGTAAGAAAATCTTTGACAAAATTAAAGATGTTATGCAACCAGAGTTTGAAGATGAGAATCCTTTAAATCCATTTGATTTTTGGGAAGGTAGTAATTTCAAATTGAAAATAAGACAGGTTGAAGGTTATAGAAACTATGACAAATCTGAATTTGAATCTACAACAAGTGCAGTTGCAGAATCAGATGATGACATAGAGGCTATTTGGGCAAAACAATATTCATTAATGGAAATTGTAGACCCTAAAAACTTTAAATCTTACGACGAACTAAAAGCTAAACTAAATATGGTATTAGCTGGCGGTGCTAAAGTAACAACTGCTGAAAAAATTGCAGAACAAACAGGAGATGTCGAAGATGGCACTTTTGTTAAGAATGCAACATCAGCTGTAAGTGTTTCATCTAATGTGGATACTTCTGATGATGAGGATGATACATTAAGTTACTTTGCCAAACTAGCAGAAGATGACTAAAGTCTAAACTAGTTTTGGGGCGATATATTAAGTTATGTCGCCCTTTTTTTATAAATATAAATTGGAGTTCGTGTTAAACGAGCAAAATTAATCAAAAAAGGTATACAAAAATGATTAAAACAATAACAATGTTATTTGCTTTAGCTTTTATTGCTACTGGTTGTGCTACAGTTGGTGCCGTTATTGACGGTGGTAAAGACTTAGCTACTTCAACTGTTGATACAGTTGTTACAACCGCTGGTAATGTTTCCGCTTCTGCACTTAGAGATGTTTCTAATGTTACTAAAACAGTAGCAGATGCAGCTGAAGGTGTAGTTGATACAGTAGTTACAGAAGTCGATAAACAGACTGATGAATTACAAACTGGAAAACCAGAGTAAATAACACCAGAATAATATTAAGGGTCGTTTATACGGCCCTTTTTTTTTTGGCTTGTAACTCGTATAAATAGTCGTATGGCAAATCCTTTTGAACAAATAAGAGCAAATTCTAACGACCAAACTAAATCTATGGATTGGTATATGAAACAAGTTAGAAAAATTAGAGGTGACTTTCAATCACAGGGACAAGTCTATAATTCTGATATAGGTAAAACAACAAATAAATTAGAAATAGGACATATGTATATGTTTTTATATGACCCAATATACAAGGAAACTCTACCATATTACGATACGTTTCCTTTATGTTTGCCTTTTGAGGAAACTAATAATGGGTTTTATGGGCTTAACTTACACTACCTACCTTATTTAATGAGAGCAAAATTATTAGGTAGTTTATTAGAGACAGCAGATTCACCCACAATAGGGCCTAAAACAAAGATGCAATATAACTGGTCATTACTTAGCCAGGCATCTAAAAGTCCAATGGTAAAACCGTGTGTTAAGCGTTATGTAAAACAGCGTATAGGTTCCAAACTTTTAAAAGTAAATCCAGAAGATTGGAAGGCAGCTATATTTTTACCGGTAGAGCAATTTAATAAAGCAACAAAGAATAAAGTTTACAGCGACTCTAGGAGAATGGCGTAATGTCAAAACGAACACAATTTACACTTAATAATTTTATTTCAAAAATACGTAGGCAGGACTTATCACGTGCAAGTAGATTTGAATGTATTTTAACAGCCCCAGCAGGCATAAGTATCTCAGGCAGTAGAACAATATCCTTACTATGTGAGGAAGCCTTAATACCTGGGTTACAAACAACCTATGCACCTGTTAGATTTGGTAACTGGCTAGAACCTAGAGTATCAGGTGTTGAATACTTTATTGATAACGCCACTTTAACATTTTATTTAGATAACGAACAGGACGTAAGAACATATTTAGAGGATTGGATGTTCAAAACACAAGCTGACCCAATATCAAAAGAAGTAGGTTTTTATAATGATTATGTAGGGGAAATTATTATACACGCTTTAGATAGAACAGATAGAATTACAGGTAGTTGGAAACTTGTAGAAGCCTTTCCACGTATTATTAACTTAACGCCTTTAGCTATGGCTAATGATACACCGAATAGAGTAAGTGTAATATTTTCATATAAATATTGGGAACGATATGATGGAAGACCAACACCAACTCCACCTGAAAAACAAGAACAAACAACTACAACTGAAACACAAGAACAAACAACTACACCCGATTAATTATTGAGGAGATAAATTATGGCATTACCCCAGGTAGACTTACCTTTAAGTGAGATTAAAGTTCATTCATTAAATAAGAAATTTGATTTCAGACCTTTTAGAGTAAAGGAAGAAAAAATACTTGTTATGGCAAGTGAATCTAACGACATTGCAGACATGATGAAAGCAACGCAACAGATTGTTACTAATTGTTCAATGGGCAAAGTAGATGGCAGTAAGTTGCCAATGTTTGCTTTACAAAAATTGTTTTTAGATTTAAGAGCAATTTCAATTTCAAACAATGTAGATTTATCTTTACGTTGTGGAGAATGTAATGAGGAATATAAACATAATGTATTGTTAGATGAAATTGATATTACTTATGATGATGAACATAAGAATCCAATTAAGTTAAGTGATAGCTTAGCAATTGAAATGAAATATCCAGATGCTATACAATTACAGGAAATGTTGAATGGTGAAACAATGGACAAGGTATTTAATACAACTGTTGAATGTATTGAAAAAATCTATAATGGTGACGAAATTATAGAAGCAAAAACAATAGCACAAGAAGAAATGTTAGAGTGGCTTGAAAATTTAACAATGGAACAGTTTGATAAAATAAAAGATTTCTTTGCTACTATGCCTACATTAGAACACGTAATAGAATTTAAATGTGTTAAATGTGAAAAAGAAAATTACTTAGGAATGAATGGGTATTTAAATTTTTTCGTATAGCCCTTTCGCATGAGACATTAGAAAACTTTTTTAAAACTAACTTTTTGTTAATGCAAGAACATAAATATAGTATAACAGAAATAGAAAGTTGGATGCCGTGGGAAAGGGAAGTATACATAGCTTTATTATTAGATAACATACAAAAGAAAATAGAGAGGAAGAAAAAGAATAAATAATGGCTAAAGTCAAGGACAATAAAGATAAGCCTTCATACGGTTTCACAGGAGCCGTAAAAGAAAAGCTACTTGGGATAGACCCTGCAACAGTTGGGTTCTCTCAAATCATGTCTGAAACTTTTAATCCAGCAACTATGTTTGGCTCAGAATCTTTCTTAGCAAAAGCTTTTGCAACTGAAGGACAACGAGAAAGAAGAGCGGGTGTAGAAAAAGGTAAACCCATAGGCTTCACATCTGAGGTAATAGAAAAACAAACTCAAGAACAACAAAAAATAACCGAAGAACAAACCAAAGAAATTAAAGAAACTATTAAGGAAACAGTAACCAAAACTCAAACTAAGAAAGAGGACCCTAGAGAAAAATTAAAAGACCCTGAATTAGAAAACCAAACTGATAGAGTTATTGCTAAATTAGATGAAGTAAAGGCAGCAGTAGTTGCATTCTCTGGTGGCGGTGGTATGGGTATGCCACTTGTTCCTGGACTCCCGGGCGGTAAAGATAAAACGACTAAGCCAGGGGGCAAAACAGGAATTTTTAGAAACACCATTAGGAGTATAGGTGCTGGTTTAGGACTTAACACGATAAAAAATAAATTTTTTCCTAGTGTTAAAGACACCCTACCTAAAGGAACAAAATTAAATTCGGCAGGAAGATTAATAGACGAAAAAACAGGCAAATTTGTTAAAGAGCCCGATAAGTTAAAAGACGCAAAACAAAAAGTAGATACAAAAACTAAAGCTAAACCTAATGTCAGTGCTGCTAAAAATAAAACAAAGCAAGGTGTTATGTCAAAAGTCCGAAATAAATTGGCAACAAAGGTTGGAGCCAAAACAGCAACAAAAGGAGCATTTGCCAGCACAGGTTATGGGCTTATTGTAGCAGGAGGCTTGACTGCATATGATATAGGAGAATATGCTTTAAGTAAATCTGCTAGGATGCAATATGATTTAGCATTAGGCGGAGAAGAAACACAGGATGAAGCATTTAATTGGTTATTAGAAAACGACCCAGAAGTTTTAGGTGTTCCTGAACAAGTTCCTCAAGACAAAAGAATGGAATTCTTAACATTACAAAATGATTACCCAGATCAATCAGAAGAAGATATTTTGAAAACAATGAACATTGATAATGATGCTACAATAAAACGTAAAGAAAAATCAAGAGATAAAATGGAAGCTGCTTATACTGATATGCTACAAGAAGAAGGTATGGGTGGCAGATTTTTTGGCATGGGATTAAATACTGAGGGCGAACAAAAACTTCAAGAATTAATGGCTGCTTATGATGAAGGACAAGTAACTCCTAATATGGTAAATGCTATGAATAAAAATTTAGAGGCCCTAGATTCAGATGTTAGATTTGATGCTTCTGGTAATAAAACTACTGTTCAAGCTTTAATGGATGCAGAAGAAAATGCTAATCTTAATAACATGGATAGCGTAGACTTAGAAGCCAAAACTATTGAAGTTAATGAAACTTTAGGTCAAAACAATCCTAATTTATCACCCACAATAGTTGCTGGCAACAATCAACCACCATCTGTTAATGTTAGTCCAAATGTTACAGTAACGTTGCCTAGAGAAATAAAACCAATTACAGAGTCAAGCAGAAGGTTCGTATCATACGAAAATCCTTAATACTTTAACCCTAATTCTTTTTCGGTTATAATTTTAAATTCCCAATTTCTATCTAAACAAAATTCACTAGCGCTTTCCCATTTGGCTAGGTTAACTCCATATTGCATGACTTCTGATATAAAACGTTTAGTTCTACGTTTAGGTTGTTTTGGCTCTTGTGTAAATCTATATGGCTTAATTTCTATAAGATACTTTTTATCTTTTACTTTCATATAAAAGTCTGGGAAGTATCTATGAACTTTTCTATCAAGAGGAGACCTATAAGGAATAGCGATAATCTCACTTCCCCACTCTGCAACGTCTTCGTTTAGGTCACACCAATTCATAAATTTAAGTTCATAACTAGAACGATATACAATTTCGTTAAGATTTCCCTTATATTTTAGGGGGTTACGAGGAATAAACTTACCTTGATGTAAATCTTTTGTGTAAGGCATATAAATAATAAAAGTAAAATACTATTTATAGGAATCATCAATGATAATTAACAATATCTTAGAAGGTATTAACAAAGTTTTTAGAGGCGAAACAGGTCAGGAAGAGACTGTTGCTAGACAAGTAGAAGGTAATCGAGTTAATAACGGAGAGGATGCTGAGTCTAAAACACAAGATTCATTAAAAGCAAATGCAAGAGCTAAAAGATTTTTAGATAACTCTGTTCAAATGTTACAATATCCTCAGACAATTAATACTGAAGAACAACCTCATTCTGTAAACTTTACAATTAAAGTTAGAGAGCAGGGCAAAATGGGACAGGCAATACAAAATAGAGGACCTGTTCAATTTGAAAAAAGCGAACAAAATAAAGTATCAGAAGAAAGCTTAACGGCGCTTGTTCAAGCAGGAGCAGCTTTTGGTGGTGCTACATTGGGAGGGTTACTTACAAAAAACGGAGGCGCGCTTGCTAAAGTAATTGGAACTGGTGTCGGGGCCGGCGGCGGATATGCTATTGGTGAAAGCATTACTACTAATATTATACAACCAAATAGAACTATTACTACTTCCGATATTATAACATTATATGTTCCTCAATCACCACAGTCTACTTATGAAGCAGATTATCAGGATAGTGAATTAGGACTTGCAGGTGCGATAGGACAAAATGCAAAAAATGGTCTAGGTGATTTATTAAATAGTGATTTAGGAGAATTTGCAACTCGACAATTAGTAAGTGCTGCCGACATAGGAAAAGCAATAGGAATTAATGTTAATATAAGAGGAGCCATTCAAGCTGCCACAAGAAAAATTACAAATCCATTTAAAGAACAACTATTTAAAACTATGAACTTTAGGGAGTTTGGTTTTGAATTTAAATTTGCACCTAAAAATAATTCAGAATTAAATGCAACAACGAATATTATTAATACATTTAAATATCATATGCATCCAGAAAAAACACAAGATGGATTATTTTTAATTTACCCTTCAGAATTTGATATTGAATTTAGATACAAAGGAAAAGCAAATACTTTTGTTAATAGAATATCATCTTGTGCATTAACTAATATGAAAGTAGATTATGGTTCAGGCGGAGTTCTTACAACAATTCGTAATACTGCAGGTGCCCCTTCAGAAATTACAATGGGCTTACAATTTAAAGAACTAGAAATACTTACAAAAGAAAGAATAGAGGACGGTTATTAAAATGTTTTTTGACTCATTTCCAAACTTAGGTTATAAAATAGATGATAAGATTGTTTCAACTAAGGATATTTTTAGGCGAGTATCTCCTCTAAAAACTTTTTTAGACAACGATGCATTTTTAGAACATTATAGAATAAGTGCAGGAGAAAGACCTGAGGACGTGGCATTTGCCCTATATAAGGACCCTACATTACATTGGACTATACTATTAACTAACAATATTATAGACCCTTACAATGAATGGTATTATACACCAGACTCAATTCAAAAATTAGCCACACAAAGATATGGTGCAGGTAACGAACAACAAATACATCATTATTGTGATAATGAAGATAGAGAATATATAGTAGATTGGGATGCTGCCAAATTAGCCAATGGTGATATTATAGCAGTAACTAATATAGAATATGAAGAACAAGAAAACGATAAAAGACAATTAGTAAAAGTTATACAACCACAATATATTGGTGATTTTATTAATGAATTTAAAAGACTGATAATTAAATAATATGAGTGACCAAAGAGCCGGCAACACACGCGTTGATGAGATGTATATCACTACCTATGGTGGTCAGACCTTAGACCTATTTGAGTCCGGGTTTTTTATGGAACTCAAACTCAATGAAAGTATATATTTTAATTGTCTGATGGGGTCTGTATTATTAAATGATGCAGCTAATATATTAGTTGGGGCTCTAATTGCAGGAAAAGATACAATTACATTTAAATTGCGAACACCATCTTTTTCAGATACACCTGCAAACATAATATACAAAAGTTTTTACATTCACTCTGTTACTGATAGAACATTAAATTCTGATAGAGAACAATTTTATCAAATAAACTTTATATCAATGGAAGGGTTAAAAGATAGTGTTGTAGTTCTAAATAATAAATTTAAAGGAACAACAGATGAAATTGCCGGAAAAATATTTCAAGATAATTTATTAACTGATAGAATATTAGGAACAGACGGAGATGCTACAGGCGGAGTTACGCCATTGATAATTGGTGATACTCCTCATAAATCCAAACTAGAATTTATTGCTAACAATTGGTCTCCTTTTAGATGTTTAAATTATATTTGTAAAAATACAATAGGTAATACTTTAGATATGCCTAATACAATGTTTTTTGAATCTAATAAAGGTTACTACTTAACATCTATTACTAATTTAATACAAGCTCAAAAAGAAGCAAGAGTATTATATGATGAATATAACTATATGGTTAATTTAGACGAGCAACCAAATTCTCCTAAAGACCTTAGAACAAAGGGTGAATACAAATATAGTTCTCCTTTTACTAGTATGCGTCAATTGACAGTAGAAAAAATATATTATCCTACATACTTTGACCAACTAAGAAATCAAAGTTCTGGTTACTATGCAAATACAACATTTTCATATGATTGGACAACAAAGGATATTTATGATATTAAATTTGATTATACAGACAATCATAAAGACAGACAATTAAAAAATTTAATACCTCAAACTTTTGAGAATTTTAAACATATAGGAGAAGTTGCTCCCTTTCCTAGTAAGCCATATTCCAATCCACTAAATAATATTAAATATAAAGCTGGGGCTTCAAATTTATTTGGCAACGACTTAGCTTTTGATGTTGGGCAAGTTGCTTCGGTTTCATTTAGAAATACTGGATTAGCAGAACTTGATTCTGTTAAAATTGAAATAACAGTTCCAGGAAAAACTGATATAGAAGTTGGCAGGCTTATAAGATTTAATTTTCCTAATGTAGGAGATAAAACAACAACACCGGATAGAACGAATGTATATGATAAATTGGTATCTGGCATTTATGTTATTACAGGTATTAATCATATAATGAATAGAGTAGGACATACAATGTTATTAGAATTAAGTAGAGATAGTTTAGGAGCGGATGTATAATGCAATATCCTTCTTTTAATTGGTGGCAAGGTGTTGTTGAAGACAGATTGGACCCTGAAAAAATTGGCCGTGTAAAAGTAAGAATACTTGGACATCACACCGAAGATAAAAATGTGTTGCCTACAGAAGACCTACCGTTTGCACAAGTATTACAGCCAATACAATCGGCAGCTATTTCAGGCATAGGGCATAGTGCAACAGGTATTGTAGAAGGGACTCATGTAGTTGGATTCTTTGCTGATGGAAGCGATGCTCAAATTCCTGTTATATTAGGAACATTAGGTGGATTTCCAATTGCACCTGCAGATGAAAGTAAAGGATTTAATGACCCATCAGGAACATATCCTAGATATGATTTAGAATCAGGACTTAATACAGTTCCAGAGTCAGATATATCTAGACTTGCTAGAGAGGAGATGGCAGAAAAACATAAGTCTTTAATCTTTAAAAGAGGGGCTAAAGTTGAAGGCGTTCCAATTGCATTTGCACCAGAACTTTTAATAGGAAAAATATTAGGTGCAAGATATGAGGAATCGACTTGGAATGAACCTGACCCACAAGGAACAAAAGAAACAAAAAGTAAATACCCATATAACCATGTGCATGAAACAGAGTCAGGACACGTCTTTGAAATAGACGACACTCCCGGTGCAGAAAGATTAAATAGACAACATAAAATAGGAACCTTTGAGGAAATACAACCTGACGGAACACGTGTTTCCAAAGTAATGGGCGATGACTATGAGATAGTAGTTAAAAATAAAAATGTTTTTATTAAGGGTAGTGTTAATGTTACAGTTGAAGGCGATGCAACATTTAATGTTAAAGGTGACAAATATGAGGATATTACAGGAAATAGCTTTACGATTGTCAGAGGAGACCGCCATACAAAGATACAAGGTAATGAAGTAATAGAAGTTATGTCTGATATGTCCACTATTGTCGAAGGCTCTAGGGACACACAGATACGTGCCAGAGGAGGAACAGGTGTTCCTAATACAGGCTCAGATACATTAGTTGTTAAAGGTAGAATGCAAACTGATGTAGGTAAGGATTATAAAATTAATACAGTTGAGAAATTCTCAGTATCGGCAATTACGGGTATTAAACTTTTAAGTTCGTTAGGAACATTTAGTGTTTATTCATTACGAGATTTAAACTTTGGAACAAGCACATTATCAGATATTAGTTTCTCATCTGGAGGATTTAATATAGGGGCTTCATTAAATATGAATGTTGATGTTGGTTTAGTTAAAACTGAAACAGTTCTTGGCTCCAGCATTTACGTTGTTCCGTCAACAACATGGACGGGTATTATTAATCATATAGGTGCAAATAACCAAACAGGCAACCATACAGTATTAGGAACAGTTTCTGGAACTGTAGTTTCACAAGGAACAACAATATTAGGAACACACGTTCATGCTATTACTAGTGGTTCATCTGCAGGCACAACGGCGCCACCAACATAAGGAGTATAAATGAGTTGCGGACCAGCACAGGGCTTAATAGATTTAGCCGACAATATTGATAGCACATTACAGTATGCTGACGATGCCTTGGCAGCGTTAGATAAAAAGATTGCTTCTATTCCAGGCTTTGTTGAGGCACAATTAACAGCAGGTATTGATGCTCAAATTCAGTTAGCAAAAGAAATGCTAGAAGACCCATTGGCTTCAATTAAAAATAGAATACCTGGGTTGCCAGAAGACTTTGAAAAAATGTTGGATACGGCAAAAGGAATTGCCGGAACAGCTTTATACTTAAATGGATTAAAAGAAAAATATAAAGATGTAGATGTTGATATAGATAATATTGCTGGCTTATTAAGAGATGTAGGTAACGATTTAAATTTACTTTGTCAACTTGTTCCTAATATGCAAAACATAGACGGGGAAGTTGTTAGATTAGGGCAACCATTATCATTTCCTACACCAACTGAAACAATGAAGTCTCTTTTAAAGGAAGGAAAGTTTCCTGATATAACAACTCAATTTGAAGATGCTATTAAAGATGGAACACTTGTCTTTGTTCCAAATCAAAGTGGAAGTGGTATTTCATTTAGAGAAGAGCCAGGCGACCCATTTAGATTGAATGGTAGTAGAAGAAATATAAAACAAGGAATACAAAGTATTGCTGATAGAATTAGAAGTTTAAAAAATCAAGCAGAAAGTATAGGAGATGAATTACTAACAGCAAGTTTAGACCAAGCAACAGTTTCTATATTAGGAGATGTTGATACTGATGATAGTATTGTAGAAATATTAACAGGCGGAGGAGATACTTAATTTTTAAGTATAAATAATACATGGCTCACAAACAACCAACAAGGCTTTATTCCGATTTAGACTTATCGTTTAATATCAATCCTATCACAGGTGATATTGGTAAAAAGGTTGATGTTAATTCTGTTAGACAAGCAATGGAGATATTGCTAAAAACAAAATATAGGGAAAAACCATTTACACCAAGATTCGGTTCCCCCATATATTCAATGATGTTTGAGCCAATGGACTTCAATACAGCAAAGGCATTAGAAGGATTAATTGAAGACGCCTTTTTAAATTGGGAACCTAGAGTAGAAGTAAGTGAAGTGGCTTGTAGTCCAAATTTTGATGATAATGAATATGATATTTTTATTTACTTTTATGTAAAAGGTATTAGGGAACAACAAGTATTTAGAACAACATTAACAAGATTAAGGTAACAAGACATGGCAGTTAAAAATGTAACAGAATTAGATTACGACCAAATTAGAAGTAATTTAAAAACTTTTATGGCATCGCAAAGTGAGTTTGCGGATTATGACTTTGATGCATCGGGTCTATCTGTAATTTTAGATTTACTCGCATATAACACCCACTATAACGCAATATTAGCACATATGACAGCTAATGAGGCTTTCTTAGATTCCGCTATTAAAAGAAGCTCTATTGCATCCATTGCTAAAACAATGGGGTATACAGCTAGGTCAGCAAGATCGGCACGGGCTACAGTTACATTAGAAATTGAACCCGACTCAAGTTATTCATTACCAACTTTAACTTTAACAAAAGATAAAACATTTACTACTTCATTAAATGGAAAAACCTACACCTTCTATCCGGCTAAAGATTATACAGTAAATAAAACAGTTAATGGTGGTGGCAGAGAATGTTTCTTATTTGAGAATATAGAAATAATTGAGGGTAAATTATTAAGAACATCACAGATAATTGAAACAGGGTTTGAACAAGGACCTGTTTTATTAAATAACCCTAACGTGGATTCGACTACAATTTTAGTTACCGTTCAGGAATCCGCTACAAATACAGATACAAACAAATATACACTTAGCAATAGTATTAATAGTGTAACCGGCACAACTAAAGCATTCTTTGTTGAGGAGTCTGTAGGTGGATTATATGAAATAAGATTTGGAGACGGTGTTATAGGTAATAAACTTGAAGCAGGAAACATTGCTATTGTAGACTATATTTCAACTAATCACGAAGCAGGCAATGGTGCAAAAAGTTTTACGGCTCCTTCCTTAGTTACAGGTTCAGGCGAAACAAAAACATTAACGGTAGTTACAAAATCAGCCGGCGGTGCTAGACAGGAGAGCGTAGATAGTATTCGTTTTAATGCACCTAGATTTAATGCCTCAAAAAATAGAGCAGTTACAGGAAATGATTATTCATCATTAATATTACAAGCTAATCCTAACGTTAAATCTGTAACCGTATGGGGCGGTGAAATTAATGACCCACCTATTTACGGAAAAGTTTTTGTTTCATTACAACCTAAAGATGGATTGGTCATAACACAAGACGATAAAGATGTTTTATTAAGAGATACAATTTCTCCTAAACAACCAATATCATTAACTACAGAATTTATTGACCCAGAATACACTTATATAGGTATGAAGGTTAAAGCACAATACGATAAAAAATTAAGTAAATTAACACCCGGAGAAATTTCAAGTTTAATTTCAACCGAGATTACTAATTATTTTAATGAAGAACTTAATACATTGGATGCTAATTTTTATTACTCCAAATTGACCACACGAATTGTTGGATTATCAAGAGCCCTATTAAGTGCTAACTTAGAACTTAGATTACAAAAAAGAACATCGCCTGTTTTAAACGCTTCAGCAAAATATATTTTAGACTTTAATAATAAAATAAATGGATATTCAATTAACAGTAATTACTTTAATGTAAAAATAAACGGCGCTACAAGTAAAGTCTTTATATCAGACATTCCTAATACAGGAGTTGTTTCACCCGATTGGAATGGCACAGGAACATTAGTCTTAAAAACAGCAACACAAAAAGTTATAATTAATTCTAATGTAGGAACAGTAGACTATACAACAGGTAAAGTAACATTAAATGATTTATTCATTACAGAAATTACTGGTCAATTAACAGATTTAAGAGTTACATCTATACCACATGAAAGTTCAAAAGATATTAAAACAGAAACTTTAACAAGAAAATCTGAGATTTCAACAGGTCCTGTAACAGCACTTCCTGCTAAAAATACAATTTTGGTAAAAGATGATAGTGTATTGGATGCACCTAATAATGTTCTTGCAGGAATAGATATAACGGCTTATGATTTAACATTGGATAGTTAATATGGCAGAAGGGCAAAGTTTTGTTCGTTTTATAAAACGAATTAATATTACGAATCCGGGGAACGGTTATAGTTCTTCCGACGCCCCTACCTTATTTATTGGTGCCCCTACAACAACTATTATAGGAGCAGACACAAGACAGGCTACAGCAACAGTAGCAATTGCAAGTAATATAGTTGACTCAGTTACAATAACAGATGAGGGTTTAGGGTATCTAACAGCACCTCAGGTATATTTAATTGGCTCTTTATCAGCTTTTACACATACTACAGCAGCCGACACAAACAGGGGTGCAGGAACATTTACGGGTGTAGGGTCTACATCTAGCGGAAGAGGAACGGGTGCACAATTTACAGTTATTGTAGATGAAAATGGTGCCGTAACTAGTGTTACAATTACTGCCAAAGGTAGTGGTTATGCTGAAGGAGATACCGTAACTATTAGTGATATATCTTTAGGCGGAGATGAAAGAGCAGATGATATTGTTTTAACAGTTACACATATTTCTGCAGGCTCCGGTGCCACCTTTGAAGTTGAATTGGGAGTATATCAAAGATCCCCAGAATACTATCATCAAAACTTTTCATATCTTATTGACCAACAAATACCAGAATTCATTAGAGCTGAATATCCTAACTTTGCTACTTTTATTAATAAGTATTTTACAGGATTAGATTCAAGTGGGAATCCAAATTATGTTTTACAGGAGTTACTTGATTCCTGGAATGTTGACCATTATGATGGTGCCTTTTTAGAATCGTTATTACAACAATATGCTATAGACTTTCCTTTAGATTCATCTGTAAGTGATAGATTACTTATTAAAAGGATAAGAGATTTTTATGAATCCAAAGGTTCCATAGAAGGTGTTAAAACATTTTTTAGATTGGCGTATGGAGAAGAAATAGAAATATTTAAACCATCAGAATATATTTTAAGACCATCAGATGGTATTTATTCTAGAGAAGTTGTAATAAAAGTTTATGCTAATGAAACTTTAGACCCCAAATATAATCCTTTAAATTTTAGAGGAAAAGAAACAGATATAGTTTACTACACATCAGAAGGCTCTATTACAAAAAGAAATAGATTAAAAACATCAGTGTCTAGGTCTAAAAAGATAGCCTATACAAATCCAGAAGCATTTGAATTAGTAATAGATATACCTGCAGAAACTGTTATACCTGGTTATGGTGTAGAGGGAGAAATCTCATGCACAGTAAGTGGTGGTGCTATAAACTCGATTAGTATTGATAATGCAGGACAAGGTTATAGTGCTAATCCTAGAGTTGTTATTTTACCTGATAGTGGTGATACAATTACAACAGTCGCAGATTTACAAGTTAGAATTAATTCAACAACAAATCAAATAGATTCAGTTATTATTAATAACGGTGGTGCAGGTTATACAGTTGCCCCTACATTAGCATTAGTAACTGATGATGTAAGAACGTGGATAGGGTTAGAGGATGTTCAAGATGAAAATATAAATCGTAAAGCATTTTTGACTAGAGTTTTAAACAAGGTAGTTAATAAAACAAATACAGGAACATCGGATGGTGGATTTAGAATTGGTGATACATTTCAAGTTCAAGAAACAGGAGACATTTTAGGTGTTTACGCTTTAGATTATTTTGCAGAAGATTATACATTAACAGGTATTAGTAATAATGCCTATATAAGAATTACACAAATAGATAGTAATAGTTATCCTTCATCTTTTGAAGTTATTGCTACAGGAACAGGTTTCCAAAGAGCGTCCTTTGATTTTATACTTACATCAAGCAACAGCGAAACACAAACCATAACTTGTCAGACAGGATTCTCACATACATTCCCGGGCAAGTTTAAAAACATACGAGGGTTTTTATCAGACGCCAACAGATTACAGGATAATGAAATTTATCAACAATTTTCATATCAAATTAAATCATCACTTTCTAAATCACAATGGGGAGAGGCTTTAACAAGAGCAGCACACCCTGCAGGTATGGTTGCATTCTCAGACCTAACTATTGATCATATAATTAATGTAGGCGCTAACTATAATATTATACCGGATTTATTTGTATTTAGAATTTTTGCAGAAATTGAAACTGTATTGGTTCAAGATGCCCCAGCTTTACACGTTCATAAACCTACAATTACAGATAGTTTTGTAATACAAGATGATGAGGCTTTATTAGAACCTAACTTAGGTAAATTTGAAGTTCCAGAAATGTCTGAAAATTACTTCTTTGACGTAGAATTAGTTAAAGTAGATACAACAGATATGTCTGAAAACATTGTTAAAGATTTACATAAACCAACTATTGAGGATTCTGTAACGTTTGGAGAAGTAGTATCAACATTACTATTCTTCTTTAGAACCCCTATAGATTCTGTAGACTTTACAGAAACAGTTTTATTTGCGGTCGAATTACATAAAGCAGATACTTTTGTAGTTGATGATACAACAAGTTTACAGCCTAACTTAATTAAATCTGAAAATACAGATATGTCAGAGGAACAAACTTTTGATATAACTAAGCCGGGTGTAACAGATAATCCTAACATAAACGATAGTCCTAGTTTAGGCTTTGAAAGAGATGGCATTACAGACAGTGCAGCAACCTCAGAGACAGGGACGGTTGTGAGTCAGGACTACGGAGAAATAGATTATTTTAGAAACGATTATGTCGGAGAAGCTAGAACTATTTCTTAAAACCTTTATAAATAAATAAACATTTTAATTAACCAGGAGAAATAAATGTTCAACAAAGAAACAATGAAAGCAACGGGTAAGGTTAACGTCGCTTTATATGACCAACAAGGTAACCTTAAACAAACACAAACTATCAACAACCTTGTAGTTGATGATGGGTTAGATTATATCGCTTCTAGAATGAAGGATACATCAGAAACAGCGATGTCTCACATGGAAGTAGGAACAGGAACTACATCACCAGTTGCTGGAGATTCCACATTGGAAACAGCAATTGCAGGATCTAGAGTTTCATTAACTTCTACTACAGTTACTTCTAATGCTATAGAATACGTTGGAGACTTTCCAGCAGGAACAGGAACAGGTGCGGTAACAGAAGCCGGCGTGTTTAACGATTCATCTGCAGGAACTCTTTTATGTAGAACAGTATTTTCAGTAGTAAACAAAGGTGCAGACGATACTTTAAAAATTACTTGGACTGTTACTGTATCTGACTCTTAATAACTACCTAACTAGGAGTTATAAATGTCGTTACTATTAAAAAACGAAGCAAGAGTAGAATTTGCTAGGTCTTTTTATAGAGATATCTATAATGAGAACGACTTTTTCTATTTGTTTGCATCTAAAGCTACAGCATGGGCTGATGAAGTTAGTCCAGACTTGCCTATAGACTCTAATTTTTATACAGCAAAATATCGTCATGATATGATGTTTGTAAAAAGAGTGCAGGCAGCTGATGTAGTTTTACTTGCTAGAAAGTTGGAATGGGTTTCAGGAACAGTATATGACCCATATGATGATAATTATTCATCAGACAATCCTGCAAATTCAGGAGCAACCACTTTAGCAGATGCACTCTTTTACGTTTTAACAGATGATAATAACGTATATAAATGTTTAGATAATAATAGTAATGCAACAAGCACAATAAAACCTACATCAACAGGAACAGAACAATTTGAATTAGATGACGGTTATATTTGGAAATTTATGTTTCAAATTGGCTCAGCAGATGCAACCAAATTTGTAACTACAAATTATATGCCTGTTAGAAAAATAGCAGGAACAGGTCAGCCGACATTTGATGTAAATGGAGAATTAGATTCAATAACAGTAACAGCGGGTGGTTCTGGTTACACCTCTGCTCCAACTGTTATTATAGAGGGAGACGGCACAGGAGCAACAGCAACGGCAACATTAACAGGTGATGCCGTAACAAGTATTACAATAGACACCGCCGGAAGAGGTTACTCTTTTGCTCTTATTCAATTTTCAGGCGGAGGTGGCTCCGGGGCTCAAGCAACTGTTCAATTAGGCTCAACAGAAACTCCTTCATTACAACAAGCCGTAGAATCAACAGCAGTTAGCGGAACATTAGATAGAATAGTTGTTGAAACACAAGGACTTGATTATATTACAGGGGATGCAGTAGTTACTATTACAGGTGATGGAACAAATGCAGCTGCCTCACCAATTATTAATAATGCAGGAAGCATAACAGGCGTAACAGTTACAGACCCTGGGCAGAATTATACCTTTGCAGATATTACAATTACACAAACAGTTGGTAATGGAACAGCCTTTACTGGCAGAGCAATTATTTCTCCTTACTCAGGACATGGTGGTAATGCACCAAAAGAACTTTTTGCTAAAAACTTAGGATTAACAGTTTCTTTTATTAGTGATGATAAAGACGTAATTGTAGGAAACGAATATAGACAAATTGGGCTAATTAAAAATATACAAAACTTTGGAGAAACGGCTCTGTATACAACATCAATTGGAACTCCATGTTTTGTTGTTACAGTTTCAACTCCCGATGATTGGAACTTAGATGATGAACTTACAACATCAGATGGTGGTAAGTTTAGAGTAATACAAAAATTAGATTTGGATGATGATGGAACTATAGAAACTGTTTACTTACAGGAAATATTACCCAACATTACAGTAGGTTCTATTTTTGAAAATTTAACAACGGGTTCATCTGGAATCGCTATAAATAGTGTAACGAACCCAGAGATATCAAACCATTCAGGTGAAATAGTTTATATCGACAATAGACGTCCAATTACAAGAGACGAAAAACAAGTAGAGACAATTAAGATAATAATTAACTTTTAGGAAACAACATGGCATTGAATTTAAACACAGGTCCTTATTACGATAATTTTGACCGTAGCAAAAAGTTTAGTAAAATACTATTCAAACCAGGTGTGCCTGTTCAAGCTAGAGAACTTACTCAATTACAATCTATATTAGAACAAGAGCATACAGAACATTTAGACCACATATTTAAGGAAGGAGCACCTATATTAGGAGCCAAAGGATTTATACAAAAATTTCCTTTTATTAAGATTAACGATTTAGATGCGGGTGCAGCCTCAGTTTCAAATGACACTTTAGTTAATTATGTAGGTGATACAGTAACAGGTGGCACAAGTGGAATGGTTGCTAAAATTAAATCTGTCAGAACAGGTTCAGATGGTGACGCCGTAGAAAAGAAAACACTTTATTTAGAATATATAGGTGGTGATTCCACAGGAACAAATTTACATTTTGCAGCTGGTGAAACTTTAACAGTTACATCTACAGATTCCGGAAGAAACGGAAACACTTTTGTTGTAGATAATAATACAAGTGCAGTAAATGTAACAACTAATTATTTTGGTAAAGCATTATTCTTTACTATTGAAGATGGACTTATTTACATTAATGGTAGAATCGTTGTCCACACAAAACAAACAATTAACTTAGAGCCATTTAAATTAAATGCAAGTTATCATATAGGTGTAGAGTTAGATGATAGTATTGTAACCGCAGATGATGACGCCACACTTAATGACCCAGCACAGGGAACATTTAACTATAATGCTCCTGGTGCAGACAGATATAAATTATCAACAACTATTGCTAAATTAGCATTGACTGCAGAACCAGGTGCTGACTTTGTTAGTATGTATACCGTAGAAAACGGAGAGTTCTCAAAAACAGTAGATGCTGATATTGACTTTTATGCAGAGTTAGGTAAATCACTAGCTGCCAGAACTTTTGAAGAATCAGGTAACTATGTAATTAAAAACTTTGATGTTAAAGTTAGAGAACATTTAAAAACTAACGACAATAATGGTTACAAAGCAGCACCAGACGGAGATGCTAATAAAATAGCTGTTTCAGTTTCAACAGGTATTGGTTATGTTAATGGGTTTAGAAAAAGAATCGAAGCCCCTACATATATTGATGTCCCTAAAGGAACAGATTCAGTTGTGGAAGAAGGCTTTACAGTTCCAACATCATATGGTAACTATGTAACAGTTAATGAAGTCGCAGGATTATGGGACATTGAAGAAGGTAGTATTGTAAAATTAGGCGATACTGCTTCCAATGCAGTTACAGACGGAACACACGGTTCACACGCTGCCCCATCAACAGTTATAGGACAAGCAAGAGTTAGACAACTTGTTAGGTCTAATAACACACCAGGAACTGCTTCGACAGAATATAGAATTTACTTATATGACATTAGAATGACATCTAATGAATTTAAAAATGTAAGAACAATTTATTGGAGTAATTCTACAAGCAGTGGTTTTGCAGACCCTGTATTGGTAGGTGGTAATGCTATTCTTAACGAATCTAAACTTAACCAACTGGTATTTAGAAATCCTTTTTCAGCAACAAAAACATTAGCAACAGACGTAGGCAGCACATACGATAATAACTTCTTTTATCAGAAAGAATTTGACCAAACGTTTGCAAGTAACGGGCAATCATCATTATCATTAACAGGGTCTACAACTTTTCCTTATTCATCTTCTATAACTGATGCAACAGTTAATGATGTTTTTGTAATGGTAATTAAAGACTCGGTTACAATTAATGGAGTAGCATATATTCCTGGACAAGTATTCCCACTAACATCTTCTATGTTTACAAGTGTTAGTTCTAGCTCTTTAGCTATAGATGTTGGCACAGTTTCAGTTGCTTTTGATGCTAAACTTTATGTTGTTGTAAAACAAACAGACGTAGCTCCGGTTCCAAAAGAAATAAGAAAGAATAGATTTGTAACAATAGATACATCTACACACCCAGAAGGTGCTCTAGGACCTTATAACTTAGGGCATACCGACATTCTACGTATTGATGCAGTCTATATAACTGATTCATCAGGTAGTTATGTAGAAGCAGGCACAGACTATAAAGAACAGTTTATATTAGATAACGGACAAACAGATAACTTCTATGGACATGGTAAGTTAATTAAAAAATTGGGTAGTTCTGTAAGTCTAACAAATAAGAAAATAACTGTTAAATTAAGTTACTTTAACCCTAACTTTACAGCTACAACAGCAACATATTTCTCATATAACAGTTATCCTGTAGATGACACAGGAGCATCTGGTATTTACACATATGAGATACCTTTATATAGGTCAGCAAGAACAGGACTTTATGACCTACGTGATTGTCATGACTTTAGACCATATGTTCAATCGACATCAAGTGATGCTACATTACTTTCATCAGCATCAGAAAATCCGTTAGAAACTGTTCAATTAAGAAATCCAGGTGGAGCAGGGTATACAATGCCTGCACCTCACCAATCAATGACAACAGATGCCGAATATTATTTAGGTAGAATTGATAAAGTCATGTTGTCAGAAACAGGACAACTAAAAAGAATTAAAGGGGAGCCGTCAACAAAACCAATTTCTCCTTTACAAACAGCAGATGGTATGCCATTAGCAGACCTTTACATTGCACCTTATCCTTCAATCAGTCCTTTCCTTGCGAGAAAGAAAGGCAGAAAAGACTTAGGAGTAAGAGTTAAAAACCTACAAAACAAACGCTATACAATGGCGGATATAGGTCAAATTGAAAACAGAATTAATAGATTAGAATACTATACTGCTTTAAGTATGTTAGAGAAAAATACAACAGACTTAACAGTTCCAGATGCAAATGGTATTGACAGATTCAAAAATGGTATATTTGTAAATCCATTTGATTCACACGCATTAAGTAATGTATTAGACCAAGATTATAAGTGTTCTATAGACCCTAAATTTAAAACTTGTCAACCATTCTTCTTTGAGGAAAACTGGGATGCTGTTTACAATTCAACAGATTCAAACCTAGTTACTAAGACAGGAAATATTGTAACACTTCCTTATACAGCGACTTCATATAAGAAAGTATTAGTTGCATCTAAACCACGTAATTGTGTAGGTGAATTGTTATTTAATTACAAAGGAACACTTACAGTTAACCCACCTTCAGATAACTTTACAGATATAGAAGATGGTGGTGAAGTTAATATCTTAGATAACAACTTATACGACACAGTAGAAAACTTAGCACAAGGTTTAAATAATGCTAAACTAGTAAACCAATTAGATTTCGGTTGGCAAGGCGAACCTGAATCAATACCACTTTCAGAATTAAGTATTCCGGCACCACAAATTAGTGCTAGTGGAGATAGCTTTGCAGGTTCTTTTGAGAGTTCAGACTCCGCATTCTTCGGTGATACTGCTAACTTAGACGGAGCTGTAATTGGTGGTGGTCGAAGAGGTAGAACTAATATAACAGGAACCGTTGGCATGACAGGTAGTGCCAATAGTGTAACAAGTGGTGACTTCTCAGGTAGTGTTAATCTAGCTGCGACTTCTACAGGTAGCACAACATTTAATGTTTCCGGAACAACAGATGGAATTACCCTTTCAACAGATGTAATGACAGTCAGTGCAACAAAAGGCGAAGTTGTTAAAAACGGAGAGTTTGGTGCAATAACAGACGTAACATTCCAAACCTATATGAGGTCTCAGGTTGTTACTTTTGTTGGTAGAAGAATGAAACCTAATACAAGATTGTATCCATTCTTTAATGGTGATGATGTTTCAGCTCATTGTAGACCTGCAAGTTCTTCAGCCGTTGATGCGATTAGTCCAAATAGTTTTTGGTCAGACTTTGCAACAGCAGTTACAGGAGATTTTGGTGATGCTATTACAACAGATGCAGACGGAAATGTTGCAGGACAATTTAGAATACCTGCAGAAACATTCTTAGTAGGAGAAAGAATTTTAAGATTAACAGATGACTCTTTAAATAGAGACTCCTTTACAACCACATCTTGTGAAACAAAATACAGTGCTTATGGTTTAACATCAACAAAACAAACAGCAGTATTTTCAACACAAATTCCAAACATACATTTTGGTTCAACAGCAGGTAATACAGAAACTATTACAGGTATTTTAACAGACGTAAAACTAGATGGCTCTTCAGATGTAAGTATTTCTGTAGATGCTACAGCAGACTTTGAACTTAACTCCACAACATCGATAGAAGTTGATGCACAGCTTGATGGTGGTATTAATGTTATGCAAGATGACCCAATAGCACAAACATTCTTTGTTAATAATAGAGAAGGTGTTGTTGTTCCTAAAGTAGATATTTACTTTAGAACTAAGTCTGCAACCAATGGAATTGAATTACAAATTAGAGAAGTTATCAACGGTTATCCAGGAAACAAAGTTATTCCTTATGGTAGTAAAACACTATCAAGTAGCCAAGTAAATGTATCAACTGAAAGTTTATCAGGAGCAGTAACATTCTCACCAACAACATTTACATTTGATACACCAGTTTATTTAAAACCAAATGCAGAATATTGTATAGTTCTTTTACCACAAGGTAATGACCCAGACTATAATATATGGGTTGCAGAATTAGGACAAAATCAAGTAGGAACATCCAAACGAATCGTATTAGATGATATTAACTTAGGAGTCTTATTTACTTCTTCAAACAATAGAACATGGAATGCTTATCAGGCTGAAGACATGATGTTTGAAATATATAGAGCTAAGTTTGATATTAGTAATGAGGGCAGAGTTGTTCTTAATAATGATGATATTGATTGGTGTAAGTTACAAGACTTTACAGCTGGAACTCCTAAAGCAGGAGACGCATTACATGGATTTGATATAGCACTTACAAGTGGTGGGTCAGGTTATGCTGTAAATGAAATTGTTACACTAGAAAATGGTGGCGGTGGAACCGGTGCTAAAATTAAAGTCCTTACAGTTTCATCAGGTGTTATACAAACTGTTGAACTTAATGACCCGGGTTCAGGGTTTACATCTAACCCAGGTTTACTAGGGCAAACTTCAACTGATGGCTCAGGTTCGGGTGCTACATTTACTTTAACTTTAAATAGAGGCATTGTTGAAAATTATGCTAATGTTTATGGAGTTGCAAGAATTAAAAATACACATGGATTATTTGCTGCCAGTGACCTTGTAGGAAACGGCACAACTAATATGTCTATTTCTACAATAGAAAATAAAACATTTAACGAACTTAGAACTAATATAAGTTACCTAGACTTTCCAGAAACTACAATTGAATTTGAGTATGCTGGAACTAAGTCATCAGGAGTAAGTGTTCCAGGAACAGATTATAAAATATTAATTGGAGGAGTTAGAAAGAAAACACCTGAAGAGTTTGCGGTATATTCATATGCTAATGAAGCAGGAAGTTTAAGCTCTCTCAAATCATTTACTTCGAGACTTGATTTGAACTCTGATAATAATTATTTATCACCTATTATTGACCTTTCAAGAACATCGTTCCTAGGTAAGCGTAATCATATTAATAATGATTTTACAAACGAAACAAAAAATAATGGAAACGCACTTTCAAGATATATTAGTAAAAACATTATATTAGCAGACGGACAAGAAGGTGAAGATTTAAGAGTTTACTTGGCACAAAAAATGCCACTAAATACTGATATAAGAGTATATGGTAGATTCTTAGCACCTCAAGATGATGCTAACTTTAATAATGATTTAGATTATGTAGAGTTAGAGGCAGTAGAAGTTCCAGGCGTAGGTGCTGAGGAAAGTTTTGCAGACTTTACATATGCAATACCTGAGGCAAATAAAACATCAGGTGTTTATAATTATGATGTAACAAGAGTAGCAAGTGTAACTATTACAGCTGGAGGAAGTGGGTATACATCTGCACCTTCAGTAACATTTAGTGGCGGTGGTGCTACTAAACAAGCAACAGGTTACGCTGTATTAAGTGGCTCTGGTGTTTCAGAAATTATTATTACAGACCCAGGTAGAGGTTATACATCAACTCCTACTATTACAATTGCTGGCGGAGGCGGAACAGGCGCAACGGCTACAGCAACAACTGGAACTGTAACATATGAAGGTATTAAAGCTTTTGCTGTTAAGGTAGTATTCCTTTCAGACAATAGTTCATTAATACCAGAAATTAGAGAATTAAGAGCAATTGCTCTACAGGCTTAATTATAAATTTATATAAATACAATGTCCATTAAAACAGATAAATTCATAAGAGACCCAAATACAGGTGCACTTATTAGCAATGACGTTGATGGCCTCAAGTCATATAGGATGCAAAAACAAAAGGCTTCTCAAATTACAGAAATGTCCAAGGATATAAATAATTTGAAAGAAGAAATGTTAGGCATAAGAGATGCCTTACAAGAAATTTTAAACTCATTTAAACAGGAAAAGTAAGAAATGTCCACTATTACAACACGTTCAGGTAAAGGTTCTCCGTTAACAAATACGGAAGTCGACACAAACTTCACTAATTTAAACACAGATAAATATGAATCTGGTTCTGATGCTAGCTTAGCTTCATTAGATGTTACAGGTAATATTGTTTTAGGTATTGATGCCGGTGTTACAGCTGCGGGAACTACCCAAGGAACAGGAACAGCATTAACTAAAACATATAACATTGTATCCACAGCGACTGCTAACCAAGGAGTTGTTTTACCAGACGTTTCAACTGGTTTAAAATGTGTAGTTTATAACTCTACATCAGCAATTATTAAAATATATCCAGCAGCCGGAGAGTCCATAGATGACGAATCTGCAAACGTTGCTGTTACATTAAGACCAAACAAAGGTAGAGAATATGTTGGTGTTTCAGGAACACAATGGAATTCAATAGATGAAAATCCAGAAATCCTAGATATCACAGGAGACGCTACAATTGGCGGAAGTTCTACAGTAGCAGGAACATTAACTGTTACAGGTAACGCTACATTAAACGGATTAATTGCACATGGTGTTACAGCTAACGTAGCAGCTGCAGGGTCTGACCAAGGTGGAGCAACAGCATTAACAGAAACATTGAATGTTGTTACTTCTGGAACAGGCGGAGTTAAACTTCCAACAGCAGTAAGCGGAAGAACAGTTACAGTATTCAACACTTTATCAGTTGATTTAACTTTATACCCAGATTCATCAGATAACATTAATGGCGGTTCCGACGATGCAGGTATTACATTACCAGCAAATACAACTAAGACGCTATCATGTAAGGACGATGCTGCTTGGGTAAGTGTAAGACCATTGGCTGTATATAACAGCAGTGGAACTTTAGTAAATTAATTTAAACTATAAAAGGAGATAGTCCCCATGGCAGGACCACTAAAAATAAAAGCAAGTTCGTTCCCGGTATCTGCCACATCTTTTGAAGGTGTGCAAGAACTTACAGATGTCGAAATTAAGGATACAATTGCTTATGTTTTAACAAAGAAATTTTCAGATGATACAGATGGTTCTGGGACTGCTGAATTAAACATTAACGGTTCAGGAACTTCCATAGGGACATTTACTAACAGAGAAAGACAAGAATCAGTTGGAACTCACCCAGCTGCCGGAACTCTTACATCCACAGTATACGACTTTAAACAAATTACAAGTGCAGCCACAGAGTCTGTAACAAGACCTGCTAGGTTCGATGGTGATAGCGTTGCTGAAATGACAGACGGTGAAATAGATACTGAAATTTTAGATAAAGTTATTACAGCTATGGTAACTGATGATGAACATACAACAGGTATCTATAAAATCTCAACAACAACACCTACCTCAGGTGGGACTTGGACATCACGTTATACAATCGCAGAAACACAAGTTGACGGAACAGATGTAACATATTACTTATGGCAAAAAACAACAGCTAATACAACTCCAGCAACAGATAGAAATTTCCCTGTTAAATTAGATGGTGAAAGTGTTGTTGAAATGACACAGGCAGAATTGGAATCATTAACAGCTGCCATGAGAAACAGAATTATTACTACAGGTGTTGGCACATATTTACTAGATAGCTCTACACCGAGTGCAACAGGAACATGGGTATTGATGGGCTCTGCAATGGACGATATTATTAAGTCTATTGCTAGCATAGCTTATGCGGGTGCTTATTCCTCAGAGTTTACAGGTTACTATATAACAAACTTTGCAGGAGCATATGCCAACAACTTTACAGGTTATTACACAGGAAACTTTACAGGAGCATACACACTTTACTATGGTGGTTATGTAGGTGGATATTTTTCCGGAACATATTCAAGTAATTTTGCAGGAACATATACTGGTTACTTTACAGGTTATTATGCTGGTGCTTTTGCAGGTAACTATACTGGTTACTTCACTGGTTACTATGCGGGTAATACAATTCAAACAACTCCGCAAACTCAGGAAACAAAACACCTTTACATTAGAACCGCATAAATAAACATATAACGTTTATTATTGGAGATATATTATGAGCGAGGAAAAACAATTTCCTAAATTTAAAAACCCCTATTATTCAAATAGGGAAACAGGTCAAATCACCGCAGAGATGCTTATCGGGTCAGATTACTCTAGGGTAGTCATCAACCCACCCACCGAAGAAGGGCTAGTTAATGCCGACTATGAGGAAATCCTAGCAGAGTTTGGTGAAGATACTATTGAAGCAAGAACAGTTGAACTTGAAACAATACACCACAAACACAAAGAAGCACAAAAAGAACAAGAAGAAGCAAAACGTGATAGAATAAAACAGGAGTCTTTATTTAATGCTAAGATGGAAGCATTTGAAATACAAGAAATTAAGGATTCTGAAAACGCCGAACTTAAAAAGAAACTTAGAAAATCCACTACACTAATCGAAGTTCAAGCATGGTCAACTATCATTATACAGGAACAATATAACAAGAATGGATAATGGATATCTGCTAGTTGCATCTGTAGATAAACAATATTATGAGGCAGCAATTAAACTTGCCGAATCTATATTAGACTTTGACCCTCGTGCTAAAATAGCATTGTTTACTCATACAGAATGGATAGAAAATGATGAACGTGTTCAACGTTTATTTTATCATATAGATGGAACAGCTCCCAATAGCATACGTGCTAAACTTTGGGCTTTACCACAAACACCCTTTGAAACAACTCTTTATATAGACGTAGATGCGGTAGTCCAGCATGAGGACATCTCTACGGTGTTTGATTTATTAGGTGATAACGATATACTGTTTACACGTAATAGGCCCTACAATGCTAAGATAACAAAGCTAAGCGACAATGAAGAAATGATTTATCATTGTGGATTGTTTTTATATAACAATAAGCCTAATACTTTAAAACTAATGAAAATGTGGAATGAAAATTGGCACAAACAACAGGAGCCTGATTGGGAACATAAGTATAAGAATTTAGGAGTAACACCTTGGGATACGTTTACAATGTGGGATTTATTAAACAATACAGAGTTTAAAGATACTATAAAGGTAGGAGTTTTTCCAACTCCAGATGCGAGATGGAACTTTGTAAATGGATATAAATATTCAGAGTTAAATAATGAAGATATTGTAATATATCATTATACTCTGAGTCGTGTTAAGCCGGGTCTTTCTTTATAACTAGTTTAATAACTTTTTGTAATCTTCCAGCTTTCATCATTTTATGAAATCTTTTAAAAATTTTACTCATATACTATATATAAGAGTTTGTTACAAGATTGTAACAAATGTAACAAAACTGTAATAATTATGAAAATAATAGAAATAGGCCCACAATTAAATAATATATTAACAACACACTCTGATTGGTTTTTCTCACAGGAAGACTATTTAGAACTGCCTGACTCGCCCTGTGAAATAAAGGAACATACACATACGATACAAAGTGCTTGTGGAGAGGAATACTTAGCAGAGGTGCAAGCTAAGGGTAGAGACCATAGGGGAGTTCCGGAAATATCTAGAGCAACTTCCTTTCAAACTGATATGTGGGTTCCAAAAAAATATAAAGAAGAATCTAAAAGAATAAACAAAGAACTATTAGATTTTTTAGGTGCAAAGTTTAGTGCTGTTCACGTATTTTACAAACCAGATTGTTTTATGTCTTGGCATTGTAATTGGGATTGTCCTGGATATAATGTGTTATTAAGTTATAATAAAACAGGCAATGGTTTCTTTAGATATCAAGACCCAATAACAAAAGAAATTGTTACTATGGAAGACACACCTGGCTGGTCATGTAAGGTCGGTTACTTTGGTGGACATGAAGAAGAAGATAAAATATTCTGGCATACCGCAGGCTCATATGAACCAAGAATTACATTTGGTTTTGTAGTCCCACATAAAGGTATGTGGGAAATGATGATAGAGGATATTGGAGATTAACCTAACGTTTGTCTTTGTCCTATAACCATAAACCTATCATATTCTTTTTTACCGTCCCAAGAATAATAGTTTTGTTTTTTAACACCCTCAAAGCCTATCTCATCTAAGGAGACTTGTTCTTTTAAGGCTTCTAAAGTATTAACACAATTAATACCATACATTTCTTCTACAACATTAGAATTTTGAACAGCAAATATACTAATAGGATTTTTAGTAGTTAGTTCTTTTAATGGATACATCTGCTCTGTGTGAATACAAATAACAATGTCAACATCTATTTTATTTAAATTGTCAAACTCAAAAGGAATGTCTAAGTTGTGGTGTCTTGTTTTAATAAATTTATCTTGTGAATAATGTTTGTGAAATAATTTACTAAGTTCAATGGCTTCATCATCTATATCAACTAAATGTAATTGTGAAACATCTATATTTTCACATAGTAAAGGAACAAGAGGAACACCTAACCAAGAATTTAAAATTAAAACACGCATACTACCCTGTTTAAGATAATATTCATCTATATAATTTTTTAATTCTTCAACTAGCCATATGCTAGCATCCATATTATTTTGTTCAAGACTTTGCCTAAAGTCTGTAAGTTTATGAGGCATTCTACGTTCTATTACTTGGAGAGCCTCTCCCCAATATTTAAAGTTATTTAAAAAATTAAAATTTAACATCTTCACTTTTTCCCATTGAATCGAATATACATACATAAGGTAAATCCCTAAACACGTGCTTAGTCGTGTCTTGAGGATATAAGTAGCCGTGATTAAAACTATAAACCCATCCTACAGGAAAAAGTTTTTGTTTAACAACACGTCTATTATAAAAGAAGTTATCCAAACCTCTATAATACCAAAGTATCTGCTTCTTATATTTATTAAAATAATCGGTAAGTTCCTGTGTATTTAAGGAATCATTCCACCGTAATACAGAACTATTTAAATCTGTATATTTGTGAGGTATGTGTCTAGTATTTTTATATGATGCATCTAAATCGTGCCACCATGTTTTAACAAAACATAAACTATCCTCACATTCAAAGTTAGCAAAAATATCTATGTTCTTTTGAATAATAGTATCCAAGTCAAAAAACATTTTTTCGCCTTCTTGTTTTACAATCATTGGGTCAAACAAATACATCTTGTTCCACCATTTTTGTAATTTGTTATTCTCAGGAAATTCTAAAACATTTATTTCCTCAGATAAACCCGTGGCATCTTCTGTTAAACAATAAAAAGTAAAGTCTTGTGTTAAGTGTTCTTTACAAGACGCAAGGATTTGTTCTACGTGTTGAGCAGAATATTTAGTCCCCCATTTTACTGTATAAATGTTCATCGCCAATGTGCTAATAATTCTGGGTCTGCCAATTCATCTTGTTTTGTGCTACCCCTACTACCATCTTCAAAAGGTAATAAGTCAACATTAAATACGCACAAAATACAATTAGGTCTATAAATTTTTATATTAAGGTCATCCTCTTCCCAGCTACGACCTCTATTATATGAGTATGCCATCCAACTAGGAAAGTGGTCCCAAAGTTTTTTACCATAGTCTCCCCAACGCCAACTATGATAGTTATCTGTTCCATCTGTATATGTAAACCATATTTTTTCTTGATGTTCTAAAACATCGTTCCATATAGGTTCACATTGGTCATCACTCCAAACTTGACAACTGCCATTAGTATAGGCACCATGAGCAAGTTTAAACCTTCTGGTGCTCATAGGTTGTGGGTCCTGCCACCAACTTCTTAATTTAGTAGGCTGTTCAGTATTATATGTAAGTATAGGTTCTAAGGAATTTTGTATAATAACATCTAAGTCAAAGAATATAAAACGACCTGTAGGTTTATCTTCTGCAAAATTGTGGGTATTAAAAACAAAAGTTTTGGGTCTATCCCAACACCTAGCCATACCATATTTAAAGTCGTCTTTTTGAAACCAGTATTTAGGATGTATGTCTGGTATATCAGGAAATGGAATAACTTTTATATCATCATCAAGGCCTTCAGGTTTATCTGTATAACAATAAAAATGAAAATCATAATGGTCCGGAGTATTCCTTTTTGCCATATTTTTTAAACGATTAACAAAGTGTGGGCCATACTTATCGCCCCACTTAGAACATATTGCATTAACACGCATTATCACAATCTCCACATTTTGCTTTACATATCGGTAAAGGGTTTCTACGTAAATGTTCACTTATGTTTTGAACATCACTATTATATATTACTTCATGCACAGTGATTTTTGAAGCATCACTATACTGCCAATTATAAGGATAGTCTAAAGGATGGTATGGAAATAATTTATTTTCCCAAACATCTCTTCCTATATAGGAACATGGAAATAAATTACTCTTACTGTTTATATAAAAATACCCGCTTTTTCTAGCATCACACCATACAGGGTCTTTATCCTTTATCTTTTTTCTTATATTTCTTAATTCAATTCCTTTTTTAAATTCTTTTAATGTATCTAAATTAACAGGAACATTTTTATCTGTTTGAATTTGTTCCTCAAGTTTTTCTATCTTCGTCTGTTCTTCTTGTTTTACAACTTCTATTGTATCAACATAATCTAATTTAACACCCTCTTGGAATGTTTGTAAACGCACAGAGCAATTTTGTTCTTGGAAGTAGTTACAAATACGTTCTAAATCTTCTACATGAATAGGGTCTGTTATCTCACAAACAAACGTAACCCAGTTCACTGGATATTTATCAAAGATAGTTTTAATACTATTGAGGTTATGTTCATAGCCATCTACAAATATATCATTAAATTCATTATTAGTATCATTTCTTTTTGTTGATAATTGTATCATTGCACCATCAGGCTTTTCATCATATAGACCTTTATAAAGGTCACTATACTCTTCGCCATAACTTTGAAAGTATTTAAATAACGTATTGTCATCTGTGGAACCTTTTTGATTAAGGACACGTAATAATTCCTCTCGTGGCATAATGTTATACAACATACGAAATACTTCTTCATATTCCTCATCATAAAATAATTCTGTAAGATGATAAAAATAATATTTTTTATAAAGTTCTGCACATTCATCATATGTTGCGTGCTGAAAAAATACTGAGGGTCCTTCAGTTTTATATCTTTCCATTAACCAGTCTTCTTTTTGTAAGGCAAACAACTCATCAAAGTTTTCACATAGTTCTTCCCCTGTAAGATTCCACATCATACTTTGGTCGCCGTGTTGTATATCCCATACTTCCGGAAAGGCTTCTTTAAAAGTTAAGTGAACAGAAACAATATCATTGTTATTATATGATTCTAATATTTGTTCATGTGCATTAAAATTTAAATACCTGTCAGTTAAACTTCTATTGTTTAACCAATCAAACTCTAACCAGTTTCTCATATGTGGAAATTGTGTATGGTTTTGTTTCCAGTCTCTACCAAATCTGGGAAACTCATCTAAATATTTTTCTGCTAATTGTGTATAATTTTCTGCATCTAATAGTTCTCTTATTTTTACTAAATCTTTTGTATTGTAATTAAAGAACTCTTTCGGTAATTTAGGTAACCACAATCTTTCAAAATCATCTTTGCCGTGCCAATGTATTAATAAGTCATAGTCCTTTTTAATCTCATGCGGTTTAAATTGTTCGCCTGCATTAGGAGTTATATCAACATTAAACAAAGCTACTTTAGCTTCCTCTCTATATAAATGAGGTCTTACATCTTTACCAAACTCTTGTCCCCTATTATAACTGTAATACCATTCCTTAGGTAGGAAGTTCCAAAAGTTTTTGCCTACTACCATGTCCTCTCTATAATAATGATAGTTGTCGCTACCTTTAAAGAAAGTTTTGAATACGGTGTCTTGGTGTTTTATTACATCATCATATATTTTTTCACATTGATTGCCGTTCCATAACATAATACTAGAGTTATATAATGAACCTCGCATATCAGTAAACCGTCTGTTCTTTAACACAGACGGGTCTTCCCAATTAGAGTATAACATTGTGGGTTGTTCTGTGGCTATATCAAAAAACTCATCTATATTATTTTGTATAATAATATCTAAGTCCATATAACAAAATGGTCCTTTTGTTTTTAGCCAATGGTGGGAATTGAATATAAGAAACTTGGGTCTATCCCAACAATAGTTTTCCTTACCAAACCAATAGTCAGGATGCAAGGGTTTGACGTGAGGTATATTCCTTGTTATAATATGTTTATCTAATCCACTTACATCATCAGTATAACAAATAAACTTAAAACGCTTACTGTATTTACGACTGACCATGCCGTATAAATTATTTACATAATCTGGGCTATATCTATTTCCCCACTTTATGCAAAGAAAGTGCATCATAATATTTTACATCTGCTCCTGGAAATTGTTCTTGTCCATTTAATAACGCTACTGTATATTCTGGTCTATATTTAAAACTTTGATTGTCTTCTTTAGTTGCACCATATACATAGGAATAGATAAGTTGTTCTGGGAAATGTTTGAAATCACACTCATGCCAAAAGAATCTATCATCGCCACCTACATATTTTGTCATATAGTAGTCTTCATCTTTTAAAAATTTTTCTACAATATTTATAGCAGATCTACCTGTCCAGGATAGAACACTGGAGTTATAATTACCCAAGTAATTTAATTTAATATCTTGATTGTAAACTCTTTCGGTAGGAAAATTTTTATCTTTCCAATGAGTATAAACTATTGTATTACTATTATAACTCGATTTCCATAAGATGTCAATACTTTTTTGTATGTTTATATCCAAATCAAAATACAAAACATGGCCCAAATCTGTTTGCTGTAACATAAGAACTTTATTCCAATGCCCATACTCGGGGTCTAGCGGTCTTGTTTCTATAGCAGGGTCTATATCAGTAGGGTCATCTGTTAAACAGACATAATTATACTTGCCATTTGTTTTTTCATAAATATCATTAACAGAGTCAGCACTAAACTTATTGCCGTATTTGATTGTTAATATAGTTTGCATATCTTATAAATATTGTTATGGCAACAATACAAAACATCGTTATCGACCAGGGGACCACATTTAGTTTAGAGCTAACTCTAACAAATGATGATGGGTCCGCAACCGATTTAACGGATTATACTGTTTCCTCTCAGATGAGAAAAAGTCATTACTCTACTACTTATACAAGTTTTACTACAAATAAAGTTAATTTAACAGGAGTTATTACCATTTCATTAACAGCTACACAGACATCAGAACTAAAAGCTGGAAGGTATGTGTATGATATTGAAATTACATCATCAGAAGAAACTGTTAGAGTATTAGAGGGTATTGTTACTGTAACTCCGGAGGTAACCAAATAATGGCAATCAAAGTAAGTGCTACAAGAGGCGCAACTAAAGTATCAGTTAATACAGTAAACACTGGCTCGCAAAGAGTAACAAGTGCTTCATTACAACAATTATCAAATGTAGATACAACAGGAGGCTTAGAGGATGGATACACTCTAGTTTATGATGAAGACACAGGAAAATGGGTAGCACAAGAGCTCAGTTCTTCTGTTCAATTAGATGTTTTAGATGGCGGAACCTACTAAAATAAAAAGTAGGATTTGTATAAATAAAATGGTATAAAACATATAATCAACAACTTTTACATTATAAAAGACAAAGCCCATAAGGGTAAATTTTAATCCAAGGAGAAAATTAATGGCAACAGTAATTCAAATTAAGAGAAGTGTCAATGATACTGCTCCATCAACATCGGATTTAAGTGAAGGAGAATTAGCCTATAGCCAAGATAAATCAGGCGATGGTGCTAATGCGATACTTTACATTGAATCAGTTGATTCTAGTAACGCTCAAGTTATTCAGAAAATTGGTGGTAAATATTATACAGACATTATCGATGGCGCTACGGATTCTAACACTGCTTCCAAACTAGTTAAAAGAGATGGTAGTGGAAACTTTAGTGCAGGCACAATCACAGCAGCCTTAACAGGTAACGTAACAGGAACAGTTTCAGACGTTTCTAACCATGACACAGATGATATTTCAGAAGGTTCAAGTAATCTTTATTTTACAGATGCAAGAGCTAGAGGTGCTATTAGTGCTTCTGGTGATATTTCATATGACAGTTCAACTGGTGTTATTAGTTTTACTAATGATGCTGGAGACATTGAAAGTGTTGTTGCCGGTTCTGGTTTAACAGGTGGCGGAACAACAGGTGATGTTACACTAAACATTGGCGCAGGAACAGGTATTACTGTAGCTGCCGATACAGTTGGTTTAACAGACACAGGTGTTACAGCTGATTCATACGGTTCAACAACAGCAATTCCAGTCCTTACAGTTAATGCACAGGGACAAATTACAGCTGCAACAACAGCAGCCATTGCTACTTCATTCACACTTTCAGATGGTTCTAACACAGATACATTTAGTGGCGGTGAAACATTAACATTCAGTGGTGTATCAAACGAAACAGACATCACAGTATCTGACAATGAAGTAACAGTAGGTTTGGTTACTAACCCAACAATTGGTGGTAACTTAACAGTTTCAGGTAACATGACAGTTGCAGGAACAACAACTTCTGTTAATTCAACAAACTTAGAAGTTAATGACCCACTATTTAAAATGGGTGCGAACAACGATTCATCAGACGCAATTGACTTAGGTTTTTATGGTTTGTATGATACATCAGGTTCACAAGACTTATTTGCAGGTTTGTTCAGAGATGCAAACGACGGTAAATGGAAACTGTTTAAAGATTCACAATCCGAACCAACAACAACTGTTGACACTACAGCAACAGGATATAGTGTTGCTACTTTAGTTGCCAACCTCGAAGGCGATGTTACTGGTTCATTAACAGGCGGAACTGTTAGCGGACTAAGTGCAGCAATCGGTGTTGCAGACGGTGGAACAGGTGCAGGAACATTTACATCAAATGGTATTGTATTCGGTAACGGAACAGGCGCATTACAAGTAACAGCAGCCGGAACAGATGGTCAAGTTCTAATTTCCAATAGTGGAACACCAGAATTTACATCATCATTAGACGGCGGTTCTTACTAGGTCTTACTAAATTTGGGGGTCTTTCAATCAGGCCCCCTTTTACAGGATAATTAAATTATGGAATATAAAAGTGAAGGGGCAAAAAAGCCGGCAGGGAATAAAGTCCTTGACCATTATTTAAACTCATTGGCTGGTAAAGTTAATGAATTAAATTTAAATAAAATATTTTTAGAGTCTCAACTGGCAATGAAGAACGAGGAAATACAAGAATTAACCGTTCAATTACAAAATGTGCCAGAAGTAAAAGACGACGAAGAAGATGATGAGAAATTTATTTCTATGAAAAAAGACTTATCTGATGCAAAGAAAAAAATAGCTCAGTTAAGTCAAGAATTAAAAAGTTCTGAATTTAAGCAAGGCGGAGATTCAGAGTTAGTGGAAAAATTAAGACAAAAAAACTTAAAACTTGAAAGTCAGTTACATGAATTACAAGTTGCAAGGAGAAAAGATAGGAAACAATAATAAATGGCTATTACTTTAAAACCAAAAAGAAGTGAAACAAACGGAGCTGTTCCAACGGCTGGAGACTTAGAAGTCGGCGAATTAGCTATGAACCCAACGAACAAGAAATTGTTCACAAAAGATACATCGGGAAATATTATTACAGTTGCTAACTATTCAGTTGGTGACCCTAATCTTATTTTTCCAATTGGTGACTATGGAGATTTAACTGATACCGCAGTAGACGCTTTCGGTATCTCAATAGCTACAGCCTTTGATTGTCAGAATCCAACAAACGATTTGACAATTGAAGACTTGGGCGAATTAAGTTAGAGAGGAATAACTAATGCCAAAGAAAGTTCAATTTAGACGAGGAACAGGAACACAAAATGATGCTTTTACCGGCGAAGAAGGTGAAATCACAATGAACACAAGCAATAATTCTATTAGAATTCATGACGGTTCTACAGCAGGTGGACACGAAATGATGAAAGTAGATTTAAGTAATATGGAAGATGGTTCTTCTTTAGACGGCGGTTCTTATTAAAACATTTTGCATTTATAAATAGAATAACAGGAGATATTAAAAATGCCAACTCAGGTCCAATTTAGAAGAGGAACAGATTCTCAATCAAGCAGTTTCACGGGAGCAGCCGGTGAAATTACAATCAATTTAACCAACGACAGTATTCACGTCCATGACGGTTCTACTGCAGGCGGATTTGAGTTAGCAAGAGCTGACTTAAGCAACGCTGAAGGAACTACTGTTGCTGCAGGAACAGGTATTACTAAGGTCGGAACAACACTTAGTATTGGCCAGGATGTAGCAACAACAGCTAACGTTACATTTAATAACGTAGATGTAGATGGAACACTTACAATAGGTGGAACAACTACAACATCAGGAAGTATTATTCCAGACGCCGACGTCTCATATGACTTAGGTTCTGCTAGTTACCAATGGCGAGACGTATACGTTGGTCCAGGTTCATTATATGTTAATGGTCAAAAAGTATTAGAAGATAGTTCAGGAACAATTGTTGTTTCTGCAGACGATGACCAAAACCTACAAATGAAAACAGCAGGAAGTGGAGACATAGAATTTAATCCATCAGGCACAGGTATTATCCAAGTTAAAGGCACATTGCAAATGTTGGATGGCGAAAACATTACTAACAGTGCAGGTAACGCTGTTACATTTGGTAGTGGTTTAGAGTCAGATTCACTTGCATCAGCATCAACAGATACAGATTTAACATTAAGTGGTAACGGAACAGGTAATGTTGTTGTTTCAGATAGTTTAACAGTTTCAGGTAACTTAACCGTTTCAGGAACTACAACAACTGTAAACTCCGAAACGATTTCACTTGCAGATAACTTAATCGATTTAAACAGTAACTTCACTTCAGGGTCTCCTACTGAAGATGCAGGTATACGTATAATGAGAGGTGACTCTAGCAATACTCAATTAAGATGGAACGAAACATCTGACCAATGGGAATTTACAAATGACGGTTCCTCATACGTTAAAATCGCAACAGACACAGACGACCTTACAGAAGGTTCAACTAATGAATACTTTACAAACACTAGAGCAAGAAACGCTATTGGTGTTTCAGGTGGCGGACTTACATACGATGCCAGCACAGGTGTTGTTACAATTGCAGATGTTCCGACATCAAATGTTGATGGATTAGACACAGCTTTAGGTCTTAAAGCACCGTTGGCTTCACCAGACCTTACTGGTTCACCGACTGCTCCAACAGCAGCCACAGGAACTAATACAACACAGATTGCTTCAACAGCATTCGTTCAACAAGAATTAGACGCGCTAAGAGCAGAACTATACGCTTACGACGCTAGTTAATAATTAGACTTTAGTTACAAGAAAGGTCCGTTAAGGGCCTTTTTTGTGCCTGCCTATTTCGTTTTGTATAAATAGTAACATTAAAGGAATTACTTATGGCACTTTCAACAAGACAACAATTAATAGATTATTGTTTACGTAGATTAGGATTCCCTGTTATAGAAATTAATGTAGATGACGGGCAAATATCAGACAGAATAGATGATGCCTTACAACTCTGGCAAGAATATCACTTTGATGGCACCGAAAGAGTTTACATAAAAAGACAACTAACAGGAACCGAATTAAATATACAAAACTCTGTTGCTAATAATTTTACAGTAGGTGAAAAAGTTACAGGTTCTACATCAGGAGCATCTGCAAAAATTACCTCAATTGCATCTAACTTTCAATTTATCGTAGATGATATTAAGAAGGGTGACTTTGTTGCATCTGAAACAATTACCGGTGACCAATCAGGTCAAACAGCAACATTATCTACTACCACACCGTTTACAAAAGGAGATTTAGAAAACGGATATATTCCTATAGGCGATAGTATTTTAGGTGTTACAAAAATGTGGAAATTTGGTGCCGTTGTAGGTAGTAAATCAGATGGACTATTTGATGTTGATTACCAATTTGCCTTAAACGATTTGTATAATTTATTAAGTGCAGACGTTACATATTATTCAATGGTTAAAACACATATGAACGTATTGGAGTCCTTGTTTGTAACCGAGAGACAGATACGTTTTAATAGAAAAACAGATAAACTTTACATTGATACCGACATGGATAAAACATTTAATGTAGGGGATTACGTAATTGCTGAAGGCTGGGCTTTATTAGACCCTGAAACATACACAGAAGTCTATGACGATATGTGGCTTAAAAGATATGCAACTTCATTGATTAAAAGACAATGGGGTGAGAACATGAAGAAGTTTGGTGGAATACAAATGCCAGGTGGAGTTACTTTAAATGGTGACCAAATTTATGCAGAAGCAGTAAATGAGATTGCAACTATAGAAGATGAGATGCAAATCAGATACGAACTCCCACCAACATTTATGACAGGGTAAACCATGCCTACAAATTTTTACTTTCAATCTGGAAATACATCTGGCACCGATAGTGAACAACTATTAGTGGAAGACCTAATCATTGAAAGTATTAAAATTTACGGACATGATGTTTACTATATGCCTAGAACATTAGTAACAAGAGATGAAATATTTGATGAGGACGCTTTAAGTAAATTTGAAGAAGCCTTTCCATTAGAAATGTATTTGGAAAACGTCAATGGTTACGATGGAGAGGGAGAATTATTCCAACGTTTTGGTTTAGAAGTTAGAGACCAAGCTACTTTTGTTTTGCCTAGAAGGCGATGGAATCAGTTAGTAGATTATAGTGGAGGAACGTTTCTTCAAAGTGGTAGCAGGCCTATGGAAGGAGATATGTTATTCTTTCCTAAAACTAATTCATTGTTTGAAATTAAAATGGTTGAGTTTCAAGACCCGTTTTATCAACTAGGAAAACTCTATACGTTTAAACTTATATGCGAACTTGCAGAATATAGTTCTGAAAGGATTAATACAGGCAGAACTGAGATTGATAGAATTGAGGAAGATAATAGTGTTGATACATATCTTTACCAATTACTATTAGAAGATAGCAGTATGTTTAAACTGGAAGACAACGGTTACTTTATTACTGAGGACTTTGCTATTAAACCTGCAACACAGGGCGACAATGCAGATTTTGACACCATAGAAGTAGCAGAAGATATATTAGACTTTAGTGAAAGTAATCCGTTTGGAGAGTTATAATGTTAAAAGGTAAAAATTTTTATCACCAACATATACGTAAGGCTATTATAGCTTTTGGAACTATATTTAATAACATAGTTATTGAACGTAAAAATACTTCTGGAGTTATAGAACAATCCATAAGAGTCCCTTTAGCCTATTCAACAAAACAAAAGTTTTTATCTAGAATAGAACAAATACCGACAGTTGAAAGTAGAGGAGAGGTTGCTATTGTTTTACCTCGTATGGGGTTTGAGATTACTTCATTACAATATGATGCCTCTAGAAAGATATCACAAATTAATAAACACATTAAATCTAATACTACTGATTCTTTAAGTGTTAAGCGACAATTTGTTTCTACTCCATATGACTTAAACTTATCTTTATATATATTTGCGAAGAATCAAGAAGACGGGTTAGGAATATTAGAACAAATTCTTCCTTACTTTAATCCTGACTTTAATATAACAATTAATGATTTGCCTGAGATGGATATTAAACGAGATATTAAAGTTGTGTTAGATAATATTAATTATGAGGATAACACTTCAGGAACATTTGCTGCCAGACAAAGTATCGTTTGGACATTAAACTTTAATATGAAACTTAATTTCTATGGTCATGTTGCGAATGAGGGTATTATACGTAGAGCAATTGCTAACGCTTTTACACAAATAGATACAGGCGGAGAAGGAACAAAAATAACTGCTTCAGTTCAACCAGGAACTGCTACAGCTACAGCAACAATAAGTTCTGGTAGTATAGATAGTATTAATTTAACATATGCTGGCACAGGCTATGTGAAAGAGCCTAATGTTACTATAGAAGGTAATGGTAGAGCTCATGCTGTAATGATTGAAGACAGAATTAAAGAAATAATAATAGATGATGTAGGGTCTGGATATGTTACTGCACCAGCAATTACAATAGAATCCCCTTTAAATGGTGATGATGTAATTACAATAGAAGACCCATATAGATTCCTAGTGGAGTTTGATAAAATATAATGGAAACAAAAGATAATAAAATATTTGAAGCCTTAGATAAAACATTTGATACGGTGACAAAAGACCTTAAAGTTAAGGTTCCTGAAATAAAAAAAGGAACTGTAGATGAGGATTTTGAAGAAGCCCGAGGTGTTTTAAAAAGAGCTATGGCTTATAGTGAATCTACTATTCAAGGTATATTAGCAGTTGCACAAAATAGTGATAACCCCAGAGCATACGAAGTGGCAGCACAGGCAATTAAAAACTTGGGCGACCAAGCACTTCAAGCTATGGATATACAAGAGAAAAAACAAAAAATAGAAAATGCTGATGAAAATAAACCCAAACAAATTGGCACTCAAAACAACATAGTATTTAATGGAAGCACTTCCGACCTCTTAAAAGCAATACAAAAAGAGAACGAAAAGGTAATTGAACATGAGTCAACAGATGACGGAGACAACTGATACAAGTTCATATCACGGTAACCCCAATCTTAAACCAGTAGCATATAAGCATGACTGGACAAAGGAACAGTTATCGGAGTATATGAAATGTAAAGACGACCCCAAATATTTTATAGAAAACTATTGTCAAATAGTTACGCTTGATAAAGGATTGCAACCCTTTAAACTTTACGAATGTCAAAAACGTAAAGTCGATTTTATTATGGGTAATCGTAAAACTATATTAATGGAAGGCAGACAGCAGGGTAAAACTATTACGGCAGCTGCCTGTATATTACATTACAGTATATTTAACGATAGTAAAACTGTAGCTATTATGGCAAACAAAAGCACAGCAGCCAGAGAAGTATTAAGTAGATATCAGATAATGTATGAACAATTACCTTTATGGATGCAACAGGGTGTAAAGACGTGGAACAAAGGAGACGTTGATTTAGAAAATGGCTCACGTGTTTTTACAGCAGCTACAACGGCATCTGGTATTAGGGGTAAGTCTGTTAATTGGCTTTACATTGATGAGGCTGCTATTATACCAAACAATGTTGCTGAGGAGTTTTTTACTTCTGTTTATCCGACAATTTCTGCTGGTGAAACAACTAAAATTTTACTTACATCTACACCATTAGGTTACAATCATTTTTGGAAGTTTTGGAACGAAGCCGAGAAAGGCACAAACGGTTTTAAAAATATGTTTATTCACTATACCGAAATACCAGGTAGAGATGATAAGTGGGCTGAGGAACAATTAGGGTTATTAGGGGAACTTAAATTTAACCAAGAGGTTTTATGCGAATTTTTAGGTTCATCTAATACACTTATTAATAGTAAAACAATAGGAAGTCTTAGTTCTATTGAACCAATATACACAAACGATGGATTAGACATATATGTAAATCCGGAAAAAAATAAATATTATGTATTAGTTGCAGATGTAGCACGAGGTATAGGAGGAGATTACTCCGCTTTTGTTGTTATAGATGTAACTGAGATGCCCTACAAAGTAGTGGCAAAGTATAGACATAACAAAATAGCACCAATGCTTTATCCTAATGTAATAGATAAAGTAGGCAAGGACTATAATAATGCCTTTGTATTACTGGAAAGTAATGATATAGGCCAACAGGTTGTAGATATACTTCATTCAGAATGTGAATATGAAAATATTTTTACAACTATACAAGAAAATAATAAACAATATATAACACCCGGATTCGGTAGAGCTACCAAATTAGGAGTTACAACATCCAAAGCAGTAAAACGTCAAGGATGTTTTGCATTTAAAAGTTTAATGGAGGAGCGTAAACTTTTAGTATTTGATGCGGAAATAATACAAGAACTATCTACTTTTATAGAACGAGGAAATTCTTATCAAGCAGACGAGGGTTATCACGATGACCTAGCAATGTGTCTTGTGTTGTTTGGTTGGGTAACAACCAACTCTTTCTTCGGAGATTTAACTAATGTCCAAGTAAGACAAGGGTTATATAATGCAGAAATGAGAGAAATCGAAAATGATTTGACTCCTTTTGGAGTTATTGATAACGGTATAGCTCCGGAGACAGAAGTTTTCGGGGGCGATCTCTGGGTTTTTGAAGACACAAAATTAAAAGAATTATAAATATTCTTAGTAAATATAAATAAGTATTAACACTTAAAAATAAAGGAGAAAAACATGGCTTTTCAGCTTTCCCCAGGTGTATTAATAAGGGAACAAGACGCTACTAATGTTGTTCCAGCAGTCGCTACTACGGTAGGTGGATTTGTTGGTAACTTCCAGTGGGGTCCTGCAAGGCAAATTTTAAACATAGATTCAGAAAATAATCTAGTTTCAAGATTTGGCAAACCCGATGACAATACAGCACAAGATTTTATGACTGCTTCTTCTTTCTTAGCATATGGCTCATCTCTATTAACAATTAGAGAAGTTGGCTCAACAGCCAGAAACGCTATATCAAACGGAACAGCAGTTTTAATTAGAAATGAATCTGAATATGAAGCCTCATACGAAGGTGGCGCAGGTGCCGTTGGAATGTGGGCAGCTAAATATCCAGGTGAAATTGGAAACTCTTTAGAAGTTAGCTTTGCTGATTACGCATCCTTTGATGCTACATCGGTTGCTTCTGTAACAGTATCAGACGGTGGAACAGGTTATACATCTGCACCTACAGTAACATTTGATTCACCTCCAGGTGTAGGAGTTACTACTGTGGCAGCAACAGGAACAGCAACTTTAGACGGGTCTACAGTTTCAGCAATTACAGTAACACAACCAGGTTTTGGATATACATCTGCACCTAGCGTAACTATATCAGGTGGCGGTGGCTCAGGTGCTACAGCTACAGCAGTATTAACAACTGCTTGGTCATATGCAGGTCAATTTGATGGCAGACCTACTTCAACATCAAATGCTAGAGCAAATTCAGTAGATTTAGACGCTATGCACATTATTGTTGTAGACAAAGGTGGTAAGTTTACTGGAACAGCAGGAACAGTTTTAGAAAAATTCTCTAACGTTTCAAAAGCTTCAGACGCTAAAGATTCATTAAACCAAACAAATTTTTATAAAAAAGTAATTAATTCTAGAAGTAAATATGTATGGTGGATGGACCACCCTGCAGATAGCAATGCTAGTAACTTCGGTAATGACTTTTCAACAATAGTATCTAGCCATAATGGGTTATTTGGATTTGTTCCAAGTGGTAACTCAGAATTAACAGTTAGACTTACATTAGGTGTAACAAATGCACCTGCAGATGGTGATTTACAATCAGGGTATGACCTATTAGCAAATGACGAATTAGTTGATGTTCAATTAGTTTTAGCAGGTGGTCATTCACAAACAGTTGGCGATTACATTATTGACAATGTAGCAGCTATAAGACGTGATTGTATGGTATTCATTTCACCACAAAAAGCTAACGTAGTTAATAACACTGGTTCAGAATTATCAAGTGTTGTAGCAGAAATAACAGGTGCTAACTATACTAGGTCAGCATTTGCTGTTATGGATTCAGGCTGGAAATATATGTTTGATAAATATAACGACGTATACAGATGGGTTCCATTAAACGGTGATGTTGCAGGAACTTGTGTAGTTGCAGATGCTGAGGCTGACCCATGGTTCTCACCAGCAGGTAGCTCTAGAGGAGCAATTAAAAATGCAGTTAAATTAGCATGGAGTCCTAAGAAAGCAGATAGAGACACGCTATACAAAAACAGCATTAACCCAGTTATTGGTGACCCAGGAGCAGGTATTATTCTTTTCGGAGATAAAACATTAACTGCTTCAACAGGCGCATTTAGCAGAATCAACGTAAGACGACTATTTAATACAATTGAAAAAGCAGTTTCAACGGCAGCTAAACTTCAATTGTTTGAATTTAACGACGCCTTTACACGTGGACAATTTAGGTCTCTAGTAGAACCTTTCTTAAGAGATGTCCAAGGACGTAGAGGAATATACGACTTTAGAGTTGTATGTGATGAAACAAACAATACAGCAGATGTAATTGATAACAATGAATTTAGAGCAGACGTGTTTATTAAACCTGCTAGAAGCATTAACTTTATTACATTGACTTTTGTAGCAACAAGAACCGGCATTTCGTTTGAAGAGCTCGGAGCGTAACATAAATACCCAACTAGGAGAAATAAATGAATATTGAAGAATTTAAGGCAAGACTAGGGGCAGGGGGAGCTCGTCCTAATCAGTTTAGAGTCGAACTTACTTTCCCAGGTTATGTTACAGGTGTTGATTCATCTTTCAGTTTGCTAGTAACAGGTGCAGCTTTGCCCGCAAGTAATGTAAACCCAGCTATCATTCAGTATAGAGGTAGGGAAATTAAACTTGCAGGTGAAAGAATATTTGACCCGTGGACAATTACTATTGTTAATGATACAGACTTCTCTTTAAGACGTCCTTTCGAAGATTGGATGAATGGTCTTAATGATAGAGAGTCTAACACAGGTATTCAAACACCAAGTGATTATCAAACAGATGTAGTTGTTAAGCATTTAGATAGAAATGACGACGTATTAAGAGGCGGAACTTATACATTAAGAAACGCTTTCCCAATTAATATGTCTGAAATTGCATTGAACTATGCACAGAACGATATATTTGAAGAATTTACAGTAACATTTCAATATACACACTACGACGTCGTTTAAGCGACTAGTGGAGTAATAACATTATGGAAATTTTTGGTTTTGAAATAAACCGTAAGAAGGACACGGCAACGACTAAATCGTTTGTCCCTAAAGACGAACAAGGTGCCATAGATAGTATCCGAGGTGGAGGCTACTATGGCACATACTTTGACGTTGAAGGTGTCGCGAATACGGAAGAAGCATTAATAAAAAGATATAGAGATATATCTATGATGGCTGATGTAGATGCAGCTATAGAAGATATCGTTAACGATTCGATATCTAACCTAGAGGATGAAAGGCCTTTAGAGATAGACACAGATAAAGTAAATGTGTCTGCAAGTGTTAAAAAAGCTATTGCAGAAGAGTTTGATAATGTGCTTAAAATGTTTGATTTTAACAACAGAGCACAAGACTATTTTAGAAGATGGTATATAGATGGCAGAATTTATTTTCACAAAGTAATAGATACTGCATCACCAAAACAGGGCATCAAGGATATTAGATATATTGACCCACGTAAGATTAGATTAATACGTGAAGTCAACAAGGAAAAGGACGCTAAGACAGGCGTTCAATTTATTAAGGACACGAAAGAGTATTTTGTGTATGATAATAAAGGAATAGCTAGTAAGCCAGGTCAGTATTCTGCAAGTGTAAATGACAAGGCACTAAAAATTAGCAAAGACGCAATCGCGTATTGTCCCTCAGGTTTAGTAGACCAGGACAAAAATATTCCATTATCATTCCTTCATAAGGCTATCCGTCCTGCGAACCAACTTCGCATGATGGAAAATGCTGTAGTTATATACAGAATAACAAGAGCACCTGAGAGAAGGATATTTTATGTCGATACTGGTAACTTGCCAAAGATAAAGGCAGAACAGTATTTAAAAGACATAATGGACAGGTATAGAAATAAGTTAGTATACGATGCTAACACAGGCGAGATAAGAGATGATAAGAAATTTATGTCCATGCTTGAGGACTTCTGGATGCCTAGACGAGAAGGTGGCAGAGGAACAGAGATACAAACTCTACCAGGCGGACAAAATTTAGGTGAAACAGGAGATGTTGATTACTTTCAAAAGAAACTATATCAAGCATTAAATGTTCCTGTATCACGTTTAGAACAACAGGGCGGACTAAACTTTGGTCGTTCTGCAGAGATTAATAGAGACGAACTTAAATTTACAAAGTTCGTTGCTAAGTTAAGAAAAAGATTTAGCACATTGTTTGATGATATATTAAAAACACAATTAATATTAAAGGGTGTTATTAATGAAGAAGATTGGTCGGATATAAGAGAAAACATCCAATACATCTTTGCATCAGACGCTTACTATACAGAGTCCAAAGAACAAGAGATTCTAAGAAGTAGAGTAGAAGTTTTAAATGGAGTTTCAGCATTTATAGGAACTCTTTACAGTAAAAGGTATGTTCAGAAAGAGATACTTAAACAAACTGATGAAGAGGTTGCTCAAATTGAAAAAGACATTGCACAAGAGCCAATGTTACAGAGACAATATCAATGGTCTCCTTTTTCACCGGCTGAGCCTCAGGAGATAAAACCTGGAGCCGAAGATGCAGAACAAGGACAACAAGAACAACCTACTAAGGAGTAAATTATGAGTGAAGAAATAAACAATGAAGTTGAGGCTGTGGAAACAGAACAAGGGCAAGAGCCAACGCCACATGAGGTCCAACAGGCTGCTATACGCCAAATGATGGACCAATGGGCAGATGGTAAATTAACCGACGCACAGTCTACTTTTAATGATGTAATGGGTGGTAGAGCAGATGCTTTAGTCTCAGATAAAAAAGCTGAGATAGCTGCTACTATATACAATGACCCAATTACAGATAGTTCTGAAGAAGAAGAAAATTCTGAGCCAGAGGAAGTAGAAGTAGAAACAGAAGCAGACGTTGAACAAGAGCCTGAGGTGGAAGTAGAAGATACTCCGGAAGAGGAAGAAGTAGAACAAGAAGAAACAGAAGGGGAACCCGAAGATGAAAATATTTAAAGATTTTAGAGCTGATATGCAGGAAGCTGTTAAGCGTATGCCTACTCCAGAACAAATGAGAGATAGAATGCAACGTAGAGCAGCTAGAAAACAGGCTTCTATGAAAGCAGCACAAATGCGTAAACTTAATAACGAGGTTGAGTTAGATGCTGAAATGGTTGAGGAAGCTGAACCAGTAGAAATTAAAGCTAAAGATGATGCCACAGCTAATATGAAGGACCCAAGTGAAAAGGGTGATTTAGAATCACCAACACAAGGAAGTTCAGAAAAACCTAAGCTAACTCATATGTGTGCAACTAAAGTTGTTCATAAAAAATATGGCGAGGGCAAACCTTTATTTGGTGAGCATGCTGAACCAAATGAATATGGACAAGTTGAATGGTATAAAGTAATGTTTGAGCATGGAATAGAAGATGTTAAAACACGTGATATGGAAGTGTTAGAAGAAGGCTCACACGGCAATCACAAGAAAAAATAATTTAACTTTTAAACAGGAAATAAAATGGCAGTAGTCAAAAACACACTTAAATTAACACAGGTTCAAGGTGTTATTAAATGCTCAGGAGTCAATAGTGATGTAGCTACAATCGACCTTAGTGTAGATTTAAAGAAGTCTACTGAAACAGTTACAACACCAGAAGTAAATATTCAAAGAATTCATTGGATGACTGATAGAAATGCGGAGTTTGAAATACATAGAAACTCTGTTTTAATTGCACATGGCTTTGGTTCTGGTTTTACAGACTTTAGAGGCTTTTCAGAGAACACAGAAAACACATCAGATATAGTTATAACATTCTCTAATGGAGAAGGGATAGTTATATTAGAATTAACTAAAGTCGCAGGCTATGGTCCACAACAACACCAGGATGCCCCACTTGACACAGTAGGTGGCATTTATAACGGCGGAAGCTTAGGATAAGAACTATGAAACTTATTAAAGAAATAAACGAAGACATTCAGTATATACAAGAAGAAAAGAACGGTAAGAAAAATTTATACATCGAAGGTGTTTTCTTACAATCCAACATTACAAATAGGAATGGTAGATGCTATCCTAAAGAAGTAATGGAAAAGGAAGTAGCAAGGTATACTGAAGAACAAATTAACAAGAACAGAGCATTGGGCGAATTAGGACATCCTGATGGCCCAACTGTAAACCTAGATAGAGTTTCACATATGATTACTTCTCTTAGACAAGAAGGTAGTAATTGGATTGGGAAAGCTAAAGTTCTAGATACTCCAATGGGTAAAATTGCTTCTAACTTAATTGAAGCAGGTGCTCAACTAGGAGTCTCTTCTAGGGGTTTAGGGTCCATTAAGGAAAAGAACGGTATTAATGAAGTCCAAAATGATTTTATGTTGGCAACAGCTGCCGATATCGTATCAGATCCATCTGCACCTGACGCATTCGTGCAAGGTATTATGGAAAGTAGAGAGTGGGTCATGGTAGATGGAGTATGGGAAGCTAGACAAGTTGAACAAGCTCAATCAATAATTAACACGGCTAAAGCAAGTGAACTAGACGAAACCAAACTAAAAGTGTGGGAATCGTTTATGAACCGCTTATCCAAAATTTAATTTGTATAAATATTTAAAGAATTAATAAAATCCTAACAGGAGAAACAAATGGCAATAGAAAGTAAAATACGTGAACTACTTGCTAAGGGCGACGAACTTAAAGAAGCTCTACAACAGGAAGAGAACGTAGAAGAAATTACAGAGGGGGCTGCTAACAGGCCTCTTGACAAATCTCAGGGCGATTCATCTATGCCTGCTCAAGGCAATAGTGATGCTAACCCAGAGATGCAAGACCTTTCCGGAACAGGAAATAAAGAAGGTGGATTAACTTCTGAGGTCGGAAAAGCTGCTTCTTCAAAAGCTTCAAAAGATGGCACATTACCAAGTGGTAACGGTGCTGGTGAGGCTCCAAACTATACTTCAAAGGAAGATCCTAAAGATGTAGTTGCACAAGCTAATAGCAAAGGCAACGTTCATCAAGAGGAAGCTGAAACTGAAGAAGACGTAGTTGTTGAAGAAGAAGAAACAACAGAAGACGTAATTGCAGAAGACGAAGCAGTTGAAGAAACTGATGAAGTCATTGAAGAAGACGTTATTGTTGATTCCGAAGAAGAAGAACTAGACGTCGAAGCTTTATTTGCAGACGAAGAAGGGCTTACAGAAGAATTTAAAACAAAGGCTGGCGCAATATTTGAGGCAGTCGTTGTTGCTAAAGTAAATTCTATCGTTGAAGGTATCGAACAAGAACTTCAAGAAGAAAATGCTAAGGCACAAGAAGAATTCAAAGAGGAGATGGTTGAGAAAATCGATGGTTATCTTAACTATGTCGCTGAGAACTGGATGAAGGAGAACGAATTAGCTATTGAAAACGGTTTAAGAAATGAAATTTCTGAAGACTTTATCTCTGGCTTAAAGACTCTTTTTGAAGAGCATTACATTGAGGTCCCTGCTGAAAAGTATGACGTCCTCGGTGAGATGCAAACCCAAATTGATGAACTTAAGGTTAAACTTGATGAATCAGTTGCGGAAAAGATTGGTCTTGTTGAGGCTAAGCAATCTTTAGAAATGACTCAGGTTATTTCAGAAGCAAGTGCTGACCTAACAATGACGGAAGCAGACAAACTTAATAAACTCTTAGAGAATGTTGAGTTTGGCAGCAAGGAATTGTTTACAGAAAAAGTTGCAGTTATTAAAGAAAACTATTTTCCTAAAACAGTAACTTCGGACGACGACAAGATGAGCGATACAGTAGAAACTGGTTCGTTGATTGACTCGAATAGCCCAATGAGTATTTACTCTCAGGCTATAACAAAGGCAGTTAAAAAATAACTTTTTTATAAATAATATTACTTAAAAAACTTAAGGAGTAAAAACAATGTATCTTTCAGAAGAACTACAACAAAAATGGGGCCCAGTTCTGGACCATCCAGAATTGAGCGACATCAAAGATGCACACAGACGAGCAGTAACAACAGTTGTTCTCGAGAACCAAGAAAAGGCTCTTAGAGAAGAGAAAACAGCAATGTTTTCAGAAGCAACTCATGCTAATGCTACTGGTGCAAGTATTGATAACTATGACCCAATTCTTATCTCATTGGTAAGAAGGGCTTTACCTAACCTTATGGCATATGATGTTTGTGGTGTTCAGCCAATGACTGGACCAACAGGCCTTATATTCGCCATGAAATCTCACTACACTTCACAAAGTGGAACAGAAGCTTTATTTAATGAAGCAGACACAGATTTCTCAGGTGCGGGAACACACGCTGGATCTAACCCAGTTGACGGCTCTTACACAACCGGTAACGGCGTAAGCACATCAACAGGTGAAGGTTTCGGTGATTCAACAACATTAAACCAAATGGCTTTCTCAATTGAGAAGACTACTGTTACAGCTAAGACAAGAGCTCTTAAAGCTGAATACACAGTAGAACTTGCTCAAGACCTTAAAGCAGTTCATGGTTTAGACGCTGAGTCAGAATTGTCAAATATCTTATCTCAAGAAATCTTAGCAGAAATCAACAGAGAAGTTATTAGAACAATCTACAAAGTGGCTAAAACAGGTTCCGCTTCAACAGCTACACCAGGAACATTCGACTTAGACGTTGATTCAAATGGTAGATGGTCAGTTGAAAGATTTAAAGGTCTTCTATTCAACATAGAAAGAGACGCTAACGTTATTGCACAAGACACACGTAGAGGGAAAGGTAACTTTATTATCTGTTCTTCAGACGTAGCTTCTGCTTTAGCAATGGCTGGTGTATTAGATTACGCTCCAGCTTTAAGCACAGACTTAAATGTTGATGACACAGGTAACACATTCGCAGGAACATTAAACGGTAGATATAAAGTATATATTGACCCTTATTCAGCAAACACAGGAGCTGCTAGCCAGTTCTACGTAGTTGGATACAAAGGCTCAAGTGCTTATGACGCAGGTCTTTTCTATTGTCCATACGTTCCATTACAAATGGTAAGGGCTATTGACCCTAGCACATTCCAACCTAAAATTGGTTTCAAAACTAGGTATGGTATGATTGCTAACCCATTCGTAACTCAGTCAGATGGGTCTACAGATGGCGACACATTTACAGCGGACAGAAACCAATACTACAGAAGTGTTAAAGTTTCAAACTTGATGTAAGACAAAAAACTTTATGTTTAAAGAGCGCTTTTTAGCGCTCTTTTTTTGTCTAGAAACTCTTATAAATAGTAGTATGGATATAAGAGACCACTATAAAGTGTTACATAATATTCAATTTGATAATGAACTGTTAAAAGAGCAATGTCAAAGTATAACCCCTGAGGAATGGGTAGCTAATACAACTACTCAAGACAATTGGGGAACACAAAGACAGGCACAAAATATCTTTTATGTATTTTCAGATTGGTATGATTATGAATACAATGAATGTAAAGTTCTTAAAGAACCAATTACAGATTTAGATAAAAGTGTTTGGGATATAGGCAATCAAATAAAACATGACTATGGTCCCAGGGCTAAAATAACAAAATTGTTACTATCTAAAATGAATGCTGGTGCAGAGATTAAAATACATATTGACCAGGAACAGTTAGCAAGAATACATAGAGTTCATTATGTTATTAAAACTAACAGCAGTGTATCATTTATTATTAACAATGAATGGAATTACTTTGAAGAGGGTATGTGCGTTGAGATAAACAATCAAAAACCACACGGAGTAGTTAACCAAGGAAAAGAAAGTCGCATACATTTAATTTGCGATATTTTAACATAGGAAAAAATATGGCATATGACCCAATAACAACGGCAAGTATAGATGACTCCTTAGTAGGAGCAAGTCCTGGGCAATCTCCGGTCGAGTTAGATTACCTAAGACCCACAGGATTTAAATTTCAGATTACTAATATACCTAACGTATCATTCTTTTGTCAGGCAGCTAACTTACCTCAGATGTCAATAGGTTCGCCTATGCAGAATACTCCATTAACAGATATACCTTATCCAGGAGATAAACTACAGTTCGGAGAATTAATTATAAGATTCCTAGTGCAAGAGGATATGGCAAACTATAAAGAATTATATAATTGGTTAATAGGATTAGGCTCTCCACAAGACCATAAACAATTTTCAAATTTTATTAAAGGCCAACAATATAGATTTCCTAATCAAGGACAAAAAGAGTTAGCACAATTTAGTGATGCTGATTTATATATTTTAGATTCAAATAATAATCCATCACAGAAAATACATTTTGTAGATGCCTTTCCAATATCACTAAGTGGTTTGGATTTTGATATTAGTGCAGGTGACCAGCCATATTTTGTGGGTATAGCTGCATTTCGTTATCGCTTATTTACACTAGAAACAGTAAAATAATGCTTGACATCTGACCATTTATATCATATAATTACAACATGAGATTAGATTACAAAGACAAGGGTCGTATCGGTTTTACTTGTAGCACATTCGATTTGCTACATGCCGGCCATATTACAATGCTTGAAGAAGCAAAAAGACAATGTGATTATTTAATAGTAGGATTACAAGTTGACCCTACACAAGATAGACCTGAGAAAAACGGACCTGTTCAAAGTATTGTTGAAAGACAAATACAATTGGCAGCTGTAAAGTATGTAGATGAGATAGTAATGTATTCTACAGAAAGAGACTTAGAAGACCTATTATTAACCTTACCTATAAATTGTAGAATACTCGGAGACGAGTATAAAGAAAAGAACTTTACAGGTAAAGAACTATGTATTCAAAGAAATATAGATATTATCTATAACTGTAGAGACCATAGTTTTAGTTCAACAAGTTTACGTAAAAGAGTTTACGAAGCAGAAATATTAAGGAAACAAACAAATGGCGTATAGCAAAAAAGTTGTTCAACGTTTTGAGGACACATTAGCAAACCCAGAAAAATTTAGTGTTGGTAGGTTTGACCCTAATGATGCAAACATAGGAACCGGTATGGTCGGAGCACCTGCCTGTGGTGATGTGATGAAATTACAAATTAAATGTAAACCGCAAGGTAACACCCATGTGATAGAAGATGTAAAATTTAAAACATATGGTTGTGGCTCTGCTATTGCATCCTCAAGTGAATTAGTAAACTTACTAATAGGTAAAACATTAGAAGAAGCTAAAGAAATTAAAAACAAAGACATAGCAGATATTTTAGAATTACCCGCTATTAAAATTCATTGTTCAGTATTAGCGGAGGATAGTATTAAACAGGCCGTTGAGGACTTTGAAAGTAAATTATAAATTAGAGTATATATTATGATAACATTAAAAGAACTCCAAGATGAATGGAGTGTCGATTGTAAAATTGACGAACTACAACTAGGCAAAGACGCCAGCAAAACACCCGAGTTACATTCCAAGTATCTTAGCCATATGTCTAACGTAAGATTACAGTTACGTAAGTCTGAGGCTGCACTATACAAGTTAAGAAACATAAAGGCACAATACTTTAGAGGCGAGTTATCCAAAGAGGAACTTGATGCCTTAAGTTGGGACCAATATTTAGGAGTTAAACCTCTTAAACAGGACCTATCAGATATGTTAGATGCAGATGATGATGTAATTGAACAAACAAATAAGGTAGAATATCTTAAAACAATGGCAGACTTTTTAGAAAGAGTATTAAGGTCATTGAATAGTAGAACATGGGATATTAAAAATATGATTGAGTGGACTAAGTTTACTAATGGTCTTATGTAATGATTAAAGTAACTGAAAAGGACGCTGTTAATATTAAAGTTGATACAGATGATATATCTGTGTTACAGGAAATTAGCGACTTCTTTACATTTGATGTTCCTGGTGCAAAGTTTATGCCAGCATATCGTAGTAGGATGTGGGATGGTAAAGCGAGACTTTTCAATATGTATGCCAAAGAATTACCTTATGGGTTATTAGAATACTTAAAAGAATTTTGTCAACAACTAGAATATAAATTAAAAATAGACTTACCCCAACATGGGGATTTAGTTTCGGCTCAGTTTGTCAAAAAGTTTGCAGACGAGTTAAACCTACATAGTAAAGGACAGAAGATTGAAATACGTGATTATCAATTAGATGCAGTTAAACAGGGTATAGAACAATCTAGAACCCTATTACTAAGCCCTACGGCGTCCGGGAAGTCCCTTATAATTTATACACTAATGCGTTACTATCAAAATAAAAACAAGAAACAATTGATAGTTGTTCCTACAACCTCTTTAGTAGAACAAATGTTTGGAGACTTTCAGGATTATGCCAGTGAAGTAGATTGGCAGGCAACAGAACATTGTCATAGAATATATGGTGGCAAGGAAAAATCAAATGAATTTCCTATTACTATATCTACATGGCAGTCAATATATAAGTTTCCTAAATCCTGGTTTGAAAAGTTTGATGTAATATACGGAGACGAAGCCCATTTATTTAAAGCAAAGTCTTTAACATCTATAATGAATAAATGTAATACAGCCCCTTATAGATTTGGAACAACAGGAACATTAGACGGAACAAAAACTCATAGGTTAGTTTTAGAAGGTTGTTTTGGGCCTGTGTATAAAGTAACAACTACTAAAAAATTAATGGATGCAGGAGACTTAGCACATTTAAAAGTAACCTGTCTTTTAATTAACTATCCCGATGAGGAGAAAAAGAAAGTAGTTAAATTAAATTACCAAGAAGAAATGGATTACCTAGTAAGTAATGAAAAAAGAAATACGATACTAACAAATTTAAGTATTACACAAAAAGGAAATACTCTTGTTTTATTTCAATACGTTGAGAAGCATGGTAAAATTTTATATGAGAAAATTAAAAACAAAGTAGTTGAAGGAAGAGAAGTTTATTTTGTGTATGGCGGAACAGATGCAGAACAGCGTGAGCAAATAAGAGCCTTGACAGAAACAAAAGAGGATGCTATAATAGTTGCCTCATATGGGACATTTTCCACGGGTATAAATATAAGGAACTTACATAATGTTATATTTGCTAGTCCGAGTAAAAGTAGGATTAGAAATTTACAAAGTATAGGTAGAGGTTTAAGGAAAGGAGACAAGAAAATTAGTTGTAACCTTTTCGATATTGGCGACGATTTATCTTGGAAGTCAAAGAAAAATTATACTTTGACACATATGATAGAACGTATTAAATTATATAATGAAGAAGGCTTTAAATACAAAATGGTAAAACTAGACACATGACAGAAGTTGTAATAATTAAAACTAATTCAGGTGAAACTATACTGGCTCAATCTGAGGTTCCAAGTGATGTTTATCAAGAATTTAATTTTATAACTTTAGTTCATCCCCTAGAAATAATTACTAGAGTTGAAATTTTAAGAGAACTTTATTATTTAAAACCTTGGGTGCCAATGTCCAAGGCAAAGGTATTAACTATTAATACTCGTAACATTACAACAATGACAATGTTAAGAGAAGAATTAATTGATGGTTATGAGGATGGCGTTCAAAAAGCCTATTATGGCAAAGCATTAAAAGCTTTAGATTTTGGAGGAGATATTCCTCGAGATGATGATGAAGAGTTTTCTCAACAAGACTTGGAAGAGTATGCAGAAGCAATAATAAAAGGGAAAGTTAATTAAAGGTTATTATCTTTAATCGCTACAGAGCGAAGTATAAAGGTAAAAATATAATTTGTCAATAGTTTTTTAAAATGAAGGAGACCAAAGTGAAAGACAAGAAAGCAAAACCGCATTACGTAAACAATAAAGAGTTTTACGAAAAGATATCAGAATATAAAGCTTCGATATTAAAAGCGGAGAAAGAAGGTAAGGAGAAACCTAAAGTTTCAAATTATTTAGGAGAATGTTTTGTTAAGATAGCAAACCATTTAGCATACAAATCTAATTTTGTAAACTATACATTTAGAGATGAAATGATTCTAGATGGTATTGAAAACTGTATTACATATATAGACAATTTCAATCCTGAAAAATCTAAAAATCCGTTTGCATACTTTACACAAATCACATACTACGCATTCCTACGTAGAATACAAAAAGAAAAGAAACAAATGGAAACAAAATATAAGTATATCCAATCACAGGATATTGAATCCATGTTACAAGGAGATGGCGTCAGCGATACTAATCAAGAATATTTAGATTGGATGAGAAGCCAAGTAGACGAAGCACAACGTTTTCATCAAGAACAACAAAAACAAAATACAACACCCAAAAGGAGACCTAAATACTTTGACGATAAGGAAGCTCTTAAAAGAGCAAAAGAGGAACTTCCTAAGTTTAAAGAAATGGTTGAATAAAAACTTGACAACAGACATATTTTGTCTATATAATATTACATTATGAAATTAAGATATAGTGAAGCTTTCTATAGCATACAGGGCGAAGGTCGATTTGTCGGCGTTCCTAGTATATTCCTAAGAACATTTGGTTGTAATTTTGAATGTGCTGGTTTCGGACAACCACGTAATAATTTTATTGCGACAGACCAAATGCCATACTTTACAGACCCCAAAGCAGATAAAAATCATCCAGAAGCATATACAAGTATTGAAGAACTACCTGTAACACATATAGGTTGTGATAGTTCTGCATCGTGGTCAATGAAATATAAGCATTTACAATTAACTAGAACTGTAGATGAAGTTGCAGAACATATAATAAGTTTATTACCCAATGGTAGATTTGATGAGGCTGAAGATATACATCTTGTTATTACAGGCGGTGAACCGTTATTAGGTTGGCAAAGAGTTTGGCCCGACCTACTTGATTTATTATATAGAAAAGGATTAAGAAATGTAACCTTTGAAACTAATGGAACACAAGAAATTAAAGGCAATTTAGTTAGTTATTTTAATTTACAAAATCCAAACATTCATATAACTTGGAGTGTTTCACCTAAACTTAGTTTATCAGGCGAAAAGAATGAGGATGCCTTAAAGCCAGCAGTATTAGAAAGTATGAATGATATAGATAATAGTTTTTTATATTCTAAATTTGTTGTTAGGGATATAGAAGACTTTAAGGAAGTAGATATGTTTGTGGATGCTTACAAAAAAGCCGGTGTAGATTTAGATGCTATTTACTGTATGCCAGAAGGTGCAACATTAGAACAACAGACATTAACTGCTAAAGGTGTAGCAGAGGCTTGTATGAAAACAGGTTACAAATTTAGTCCACGTTTACATATAGATTTATTTGGTAATGCTTGGGGCACATAATGAAAGAAACAGATGATTACATTAAACTAGGTTGGGAAGATATAGATAATATTGTAACCTACTTAGGCTCTCAAATTTTAAAATCAGATTATAAAACAATCTTAGCAGTAAGTAGAGGCGGACTTATTCCTGGCACATTACTTTCGCACAAATTAAAGATGCCTTTACAAACGGTCACATGGCAAACAAGAAATGGCGTGGAAAAAGAAGTAGCTCGTCTAAATAATATCACAGAAAAATATAATTGTATTGTAGTAGATGACCTACTTGACACAGGGTTAACTTTACAATCTATGAAAGATGAATGTTTACATCCATTTGGCACGTGTGCACTTTTGGCTAAAAAAGAAACTAAATTACTTGACATTGTAGGTAAAAAATTATACAATAATAACAAATGGGTTTATTTTCCATGGGAGGAATTTAATGAATACAAATATATCTGAGCAAATAATAGAGAGAGTAAAACAAAGTGGTAAAAGATTTTTTGCTGCCGACAACATTTCCGAATTTATTACACCAGAAGAAAAAGACTTATTAATTGACGAACTAGCTGTTAAGTTTGATGATGTTCTTAGGGCATTAATTATTGATACAGATAATGACCCTAACAGTATTGACACGGGTAGACGTATGGCTAAGATGTATGTCAATGAAATTATGTCAGGCAGATACGATGCTATGCCAGACCCTAATGCTTTCCCTAATTATATTGAAGGCGGGTATGAAGGTATGCTAGTTGTTAGAAGTGAATTAAAAAGTATGTGTTCACATCATCATCAACCTGTTACGGGCATAGCATATATAGGTCTTATTGCAGGTGATAAACTATTAGGATTATCCAAATACACTAGAATAGCACAGTGGTGTGCGTTACGAGGAACATTACAAGAAGAACTAAATGTAATGATTGCTGACGAAATACAAAAACATTCTGGTGCAGAACACATAGGTGTTTATGTTCAAGCAACACATGGATGTTGTGAGAATAGAGGTATTAAGGCACATAGTTCCTTAACACAGACAACTGTCCTAAGAGGCGGTTTTCAGAAACCAGATTTAAAGAAAGAGTTCTTTGACAACGTTAAGTTGCAACAGGAGTTTTCTCCAAGATAATGATTTCAAATACTCAAAGACAGGTAATGATTGACCTGGAAACATTAAGCGTCAGACCCTACGCCACAATCCTCTCTATAGGCGCGGTCGCTTTTAACATTGAAGAAGGTGTGTTGGATACTTTCTACGTGAATGTTGATGCTCAGTCCTGCAAAGATGTAGGACTACACGTTTCCAAATCATCAGTCGAATGGTGGAGCCAACAAAGTAAAGAGGCACAAAAAGCCCTCACGGTCAATCCATTACCTGTCCGCGAGGCCCTAGAACAATTTAAAGAATGGTATGGAGAGGATAGAAAAATACCAGTATGGGGTAACGGGGCAGCATTTGATATAGCAATTTTAGAATCTGCTTATTGGAATGTTGATATAGAAATACCCTGGTTACCTTGGCACGTGATGTGCTACAGAACTATTCTAAATGTTTTAAATATTAAATCATGGGAACTAGATAAAACGGGTGTTGCTCACAATGCCTTAGATGATGCTATGAACCAAGCAAATAATTTAATTAAAGTATTTAGAAAATAATGCTTGACAAATCATATAAAAGACAATAGTATAAAAATATGTTAGCAATGACGCCAACATATATTATAGGAAATTTATTATGAAAAATAAAATTTATGAATTGTTTTTAGACTTCAAAGCAGGCATTATACCTGTATTACTTGCAAGTGCAGTAGGTGGTTTGATAGCTTTTATTTTCAAAACTCTTACACTAACAAAAGAACAAGCATTTATTGTATTAGGTATAATCTTAGTATTATATTTTACTACAATGATGGGCGGTCTTAGAAGGCTTAACAAATGATTAACTGGGTGTTCGGTTGGATTTCAATAGAATACCTTAAGGATAAAGGTGTAATTAAATGAACATATTTTATTTGAACACGGACCCTAAGGAAGCTGCCAAATTACATTGTGATAAGCACGTTGTAAAAATGGTAATAGAATATGCACAGCTTATGTCTACTGCTCACAGAGTTTTAGATGGCACGCAATATTTAGATAAAACAGCCAACGGTAGAAACATTAAACGTTGGCGTCTAAATAGTGATAACGAAGAAGCTGTCATATACAAAGCATCCCACATTAACCACCCTAGTGGTATATGGACTAGGCAATCCACTCAACATTATATGTTCGTTTACGCCCTCTTCAAAGCATTGTGTAAAGAGTATACACACCGCTATGGCAAAAAGCACTTGACAGAAATCAAATTAGATAGTATAATATGTAATCCACCTAGAAATATGGTGGACAATGGTTTCACTCAACCACCACAGGCAATGCCCGATGATGTTAAAACAGAAAGTTCTGTAGAAGCATATCAGGCATATTATAAGAAATATAAAGTTGACTTTGCGAAGTGGACTAATGGGCAAACACCACAATTTATGTTATGACACATCACGTTTTAGAATACGTTGTTTCGGGAACTAGCTATATGAGGCTATCAAATCCCCAAACAGTTGGCGACCCAAAAAATATTGAAATGATTAATGAATTGTTTGCGACTTTTGTTCACAATCAGAAGTCTCATACATTCTCAGCATTGTATAATGCTTATCAGGAATCTAGCTTTGGTGAAAGGTTTCAAATATATAAAGGGCATCTAAAATCTTTCCATGCAGACTCTGGTGGGTTGCAAATTGTAACACAGGGTAAAACAATAACACCCGAACTTAAAAACAAAATATATACTAACCAAGCTAAGTGGGCAGACGTTGGTATGTGTTTTGATGAAATACCTGTTAAACTTGTAGGTGAAAAGTCAGATAGAAATGATGTTAAAGGTAGATGGTTTGATGCCGAAAACTTTGATGCCCAAGCTATTAAAACAGGAGAAAACATTAAGGAACAAATAGAAGTATTTAAACAGCTTAATAGTAATTGTAAATCCTTTGCTATATTACAAGGCAATGATTATGATACTTATATACAATGGATTACTCATATATTAAATACAGTTCCTAAAGAAGACCACAAATGGATAGGTGGTATAGCAATGGGGGCAGCTGCACTTGGAACAGGTCCTTATGAAGATGTGCAGAGAGCCTTTATAGCATCACAGGTTCCATTGAGAAACGAAAACGGCAAATTACATTTACATATATTAGGAGTAGGTTCTGTAAGAAGACTTATTCCTTATTTAATATTTTGTCAGAATGGATTGTATGATGATATAGAAATTTCATATGACTCTACAACACATTCTCGTGCTGCCGAGACAGGCTTATATTATATGGGTGATGGAACTGTAAAATATTCTAGAGAATATTCAGATTATTATCCACAGTTCTATGATGATATATCTAAAACTGCTGATGTAGGAGTTACATTGGAGGACTTCTTTAAAATACTAAACATGGGTAGCACAGCATGGAAAGACAGTGGTGGTGATTTTCATAGTTGGTTGAGAGTTAGAATGATATTTGTTTTATCAAGTGTAAGAAACTTTATGGACCATGTAGAAAGATTAAAAAATGACCAAGAGGCGTTGTTACATTTTGCTAAAACTAAAAGATTAGAACACCAATTTAGAAATTTATATAATGTAAAATCGCTAGATGATTTTAGGTATTGGGCGGGCAATCAATATTTAGGAGGCAGTATGAAAAGTATGTCTGTTAGAGCAGATGCCCCACCAACATTAGAAGGACTATTTGATTAATGTTTGATAAAAAGGTAGCTTTTGTTATTACCTCTCAGCACTGCATACCCCATGGTGGCATAGGGCAGTTCTGTAAATCTTTTGTTGATATGGCAGAAGAACTTAATTGGGCAGTAAATATTATTATGGATAAGCCTGCAACCAAGTCTTCATTAACTGATTATTTAGATAACAAAAACAACGTAGCATTTTATAATATAGATAGAAGTTCCTATGCAGGGCATAATAAACGTTTTGTTTTTGAGGACACAATGAATTTAGAACGCATGGTTAATATCCGTGATAATTTTTTTGATGCTCTAGAAAGTAATATATACGACTTTGTTATTATTAATAGTCCCGATGGAGTTACCCCGGTTTATAATTTAGGATTATCAAAATACATTCCTGTTATATTTTATACACATTCTGAAAACTTTATATTTTTAGAACACGGAGCTAATAAAGTATTTTCCGAAACTTGTATTAACTATATGCAGAACTTATTACGACTACCTAGTCTTACTATAGGAACACAAACCGAAACTAATGTAA